>JAEEGL012221134.1_pt1 | contig 153129 bp, 200 predicted proteins | sample 9134231 | NCBI WGS metagenome assembly JAEEGL01 (sample SAMN16246548, study PRJNA631951) | gut metagenome | biome: gut microbiome; feature: rumen; material: fiber-attached | host: Bos | place: Iran: Karaj | collected 2018-10 | reverse complement strand
GTCATAAGACTTATACTTGTTCTTTGTCAAATAAGATAACGTTTAGAAAATGTAGGTATTGTAATAATTCAGTATCTCCTTATAAAGGGGATATTACGGATTTTATTTATTTACCAGAGGGTGTTGAAACTCTTTGATATTGCCAATATTCCTATTAACAAAGTTGTTAAACGTCATTTAGAAGATTATAAATAAATATATTTAACCTCTTTAATTTTATAAATGTCATGAAGTAAAATAATATTAACACAAAAATTAAAACCCTTTAGTTGAAATGCTTGAGGGCTTTATTTTATTACTATAAATAGGTATTAATCTTTTTAGTTATAATAATAAAATATGCATATTTTATTTTATTTATTTTAGATAAAAATATACTATAGTGAAGTTTATTGCTTTCTATTGTTGTTTATAGTGTTTAAGAGAGACAAGGGGATTTATTATGACACGCATATTTGGATTTGCAGTCGTAGGTACGAATGAAGAAGCTGTTATAAAGAAAGTGTTTGATGCAACTAAAGATACAGAAAAGACTTTAGCAAGTGCTTTATATGCTGGATTGAAGAAAAAACCCGAAGGTCACTATGCTATCACATTGAGTTATGGAACTATGTATACTTTTTATCATTTAGAAAAAGGTAAGTTTTATGTAGATGAATTTGATGGTAAACAAGATGACTTGATAGGTATAGATGCAAAGCAGATTGAACAGTATATAAACGCATTTAAGGCGGGTACAGATAAGCCAATCGCTATAAAAGACGCTTATGCTTTTGTTCAAGAACCTCTTAGTGCTGATTTAACTAAAGAGAACCCTTTTGTAATAGATTACAAAACAACAAGAGGTTATGATTATAAATTCTTTAAAGGGTTTATAGAGCATATCTTAAACAATCCCTCTAAGTATGATTCTCATGTAGTAAAATTGTGTAAAGTAGCATTTAAAGAGGAAAAAGATAGAAGTCTTTTTAAAACAAATATAATGGATAATGTAGTATATTTTCCAAAGTGGTTGCAACCAAGAGGACTTGAAATACAACAAATTTCTTATAATGGGTGGTCTGTTTGCGGAGAGATAGATGGTAAATATGTAACCTACGAAACAATGTATGACCCTAAAGGCATCTCTAAATTTGGACCAGTAGGTAATATTGAACTTATAGGTAAATTCACAGAAGTTTATATATTAACAATGCTATATCCAGCATGGCAACAATATACCAAAACTAATTTTGATATAATTGCTTTTGGTGTAATAGATATGATAAACAGTTATTTAGAGTTTGTACGTGGAGAAGAGTTTAGAAGAAATTGGACTCCTGAAAGAAAGTTAAAGCCAGCCTCCGAGTTTCTTGTAGATATGCAAGATGTAATAAAAGAGGGTAAACATCATAATAAAGTGGGTATCACTAAGAGTAATATTTATAAGACCATAGATATGCTGAAGAAGTTGTATCCGAAGGATTTTTATAATTATATGCAGAGAATAGGTAATCATGATACTGAGCGTTTTGCAGAATGGTTTGAAAACAGATATAAGCAGGGTAAGAAGTTATTCACGAATGTACCAAATGATAAAGAAGGAGTTAGAGCATGACATATAATGATTTTGTGGAATTAACAAACAGAGCAAAAGAAATTACTAAGAATAAAATAACTTTTCGTAGTCGTTCAAAAAATAAAAAAGATATTGTTTATTTTATAACTGTTAATGATGAGTATAGAGCTACAAGTGTGCGCTTAGAACAAATAATACAACTTGTAGAGCAAGGAAAGTATTATGTAAGCAACCCTGCTTTTGTGAAAAATATCAGATTTTTTGATAATAATAAGCCTAAAATTGATGCTTTAACATTGCACGAGTATTCTTTAGTAAAGTCGATTTATGCACAGAAACAAGGTTTTGTATATCATCAAATAACGGTAAAAGATACGGGTAAGTTATATAAAAGTTTGGACGGTAAATATACATTCAGAAAAGATGATATTGGTGAGGTAATTATTGATAGATATAATACAGATGGTGGTTTACGTCTTGTATTGTTAGAAAAAGATGACCAATATGCACGTACAAAGTTAATGGAACGACAGAAAGAAATTATTGCTAAAATAGAGAAAGAACTTGCTAGTGAGCAGAACTTTTTAAATATGTTAATGTAAATGTTGAGGATAAGGGTTTTCGTAGCCCTTATCCTTTTTCTCTATGTATAGACCTCTTCACATTTTATGAGCCACTTTAACTCTAAAACTCACATATTATGATTAGACAAGACTAATCACACGTAGTATAATAAAAACGTTAATGAATAAATGGTATACGTAGGAGGTTTATATGAAGAAAGTTGGGAGTTCCAAAACGATTAGTAGTACATTTATATTAAACATCATATTGGTTATATTTCTCTTAGTAACTCTTTTCCTTACGTTTTATCCAAAAGTAAACGGAGTAGAGGGTAGTTTTTCAGATGGATTAGTAAGTGCTTTATGTTTAATAGTTAGTTTAGGTATAATAGTACTGAACCGAGCAATACCAGAGAATAAGAGGTAATAGAATGAAGAAAAAATTATCAAAGCTGGCATTAGTATTGGTATCTGTAGTTGGTTTAGCTGCATTGGTAAGTTGCAGACAGGGTAATACAACGCAAAAGAGTGATAAACCTCAAGGTACTGATACAAATAATAGCACAGTAGAGGAAAATAAAATCCCTACTAATGATGTAAATGAAGAGCCACAAATTAATTATGATGACATAGTAGATTATTATGGTTGTCCTAATTCCAAGAGGGTTAAAAAACTCATGACTAAGAGAGTTAATAAGATTATGAGAGGTTGATTTATGAAAAGGAATAAGTTAGTAACAAGTATACTTGCAGGAGTTTTAGTTGCAAGTGCATTAGTGATAGCAGGGTGTACACCAAAAGAGGGTAAGCCTGTAAATAATGCAGGAGAAGGAAGTTCTGTTGTAGATGAAAATAACGTACAGGGAACAAAAGATACAGATAAGGTAGCTGAAAGTTCCACAGAAAGTACGACAGATGAATCACCAACAGAGGTTTCAGAAAGTGATAACAGTACAGAGGAAACAAGTACTGAACAGACTGAACCTCTTACAGATGAAAGTAGTACAGAGGACACAACAGAGGTTAAAGATGAAACCTTGGAGAGAGAACCAAATACAGTAGAGGATATAGAGTCAGAGCAGGAAACACCATCAGAGGAAGATGTAATCACAGATACCTCAGAGAATAATGATGAATTTCTTCCTTCAAAAGATGATAATTTGTATCCAGTTTTGTATTATGGATGCCCTAATTCAACGAGGGTAGCGAAACTAGTAACAAAGAAAGCGATAAAGGTAGTAAGAGGGTAAACTAGTGAAACAAGGTGAGGTCATAAATTTTAGAAGGAAGAAACGAAGTGAAGTCAAAAAGCATCCATTTAGGGTACATAAGATGGAAGAAGATTGGCATGGAAATAAATATTATGTCAAGAATGAAGAGACAGGAGAAGTATGGAGATACTTTCAAGGACGTATGGATGCCTATGAATTTGCGTATTATTCAAATGGTAACGTAGAACCTTACACAAGAGCTAAGTGGTATTAAAGGAGGTCAATAATTATGGAAAATGCATATCATCCCTTTATAGGAAGTCATGAACGTATACTTGGACATGAGGTATATGTAAAAGTAAGAAATACTTATATTGCAGGTCATGTAAGTGCTTTTTATTTTAAGTCACAGAAATATGGCGTACAGTGTGCAGACCACAAATTTAGGAGGGTAGATACTGTATACCAAAGAGTATAAAAGATAAAGAGAGGGTTGTGTAATGAAGAAAAGTACAAGGAATACATTACTTGTAATCGAGGTAATACTTGATATAATAGGGTTAATTTTTTTAATTCAATGGTTTATATATCAGCGTAAAGCTAACTCAGAGGAAAATGAAACAGATGAAAGTGATGCTTTTGAAGAAGAGAAAGAGGTAACAACAGAGCATACACCTTTAGGTAGAAAGTATATAACTCTTGAAAATAGGAGAGAAGGTTGATTATGACAAATAAAGGAAAGATAGTAATAGCTGCCATGACCGGGTTAGCAACAGGATTAGCGGTAAGTTGGCTAAGAGATATGATAAATGAAGATGTATCTGATTATATAGAAAAGAATAGGGTTATGGAAGATGAAGAACCAGAAGAGGGTTCAGAGGAACTTTCTGAGGACGAAACTGAGGAAGAATATACTGATTTGGATGAAGAGCCAGAAAAAGATACTGTAACTATTAGTAAGAAAGAGTATGATTTTTTAAATAGTTGCTTAGATAGATTAAAAACTCTTACAGAAACACAGCGTAGAGATAATCCAAATGATTATGTGGTATATTATGGATGTCCAAATTCTTTGCGAGTACGCAAATTAAATTTAGGTAAGAATGTGAAATAATTAGGAGGTTTGTTATGAAGAAATTTTTAGTAGGACTTGGTGTAGTAACAGTAGCAGTAATGGGAGTATTAACCGTTGTTGTATTAAACTCTGATTTGTTAGAAGATTTCGGAGAGGAAGATTATGACTACTAAGATGAAAATAATAATAACAAAATTGTTATTATTTATTACGTTATTAGCTAGTACAGGTATTCTAACGAGTTGTGGACGAGATATGGTGACCTATTATGGTTGTCCTAACTCAAAGAGGGTAAATAAGCTGCAATTAAGACGTATAAGAGCGATACAAAAGAGGGCGTAATAGGAGGAAAGGCAAGCATGAAGGGCAAGGTAAGATTTGTAGTAACTAAAGTATTGTTATTTATAACAATGTTAGCAGCAACGGGTATTCTAACGAGTTGTCAACAAAATATAGCGAATACTTATGGTTGTCCAGCCTCAAAGAAGGTAAAGAAATTACAGTTACAGAGAATAAAAAAGCTGAGATAATGAGGGTAAAGATGAAATACGAATTAGGTATATTATTGTTTGAGATAACACAGAGATGTAATGCAAAATGTAAGCATTGTGGAAGTAGATGTGAAATAGATAGTCCTGAATTATTAACCAAAGAGGACATTTTAGATACATTACGAGATGTAAAAGAGAACTTTGGAACAGATGTAATGATAAATATATCAGGTGGAGAACCTTTAATGCGCCAAGATTTGTTTGAGATTACCAAAGAGATAACAAATCTTGGTTTTGATTGGGGTTTAGTAACTAATGGTATGCTTATTACAGATGAAACCATACAGAAGATGATAGACTCAGGTATGAAAACAATTACAATAAGTGTTGATGGATTACCTAAGACACACGCTATGTTACGTGGAGTACCTGAAAATACATATGACAGGCTGAAAGAAAATCTAAAGAAGATGATAGATACAAAGGTTTTCGACCATGTTCAAGTTACATTTACGGTAAATAAATATAATCTTGATGATTTAGAGCCAGTCTATAATGACCTTAATACAATAGGGTTAGATTCATTTAGAGTTGGACTTTGTGATGCTATTGGAAGGGCAGAAGATAATAAGGATTTGATTCTTGGTAGAGAGGAATTAAAGAGATATTATAAGATTTTAGAGAGCATAAGGAATAGAAAAGAAACTCCTGTATACGTAGCTTGTCCTCATTTCTTTGGTGCGAATGTAAAGAATAGAGATTTTGTATGCTTTGCTGGAAAGATAGCAGCAAGTATTTTGTATAATGGTGATATATTTGTATGTCCTGATGTACCACGTCAGAAAGACCTGATAGAGGGTAATATTCATCAGGTAAAATTCTCAGATGTATGGAGAAATGGATTTAAGATAGAACGAGAAGGCTTTAAGAAAGAATATTGTGATGGATGTAAGTATTATCCTAAGTGTCAAGGAGATAGCTTACATACATGGGATTTCGAGAATAATAAGCCTAAGTGGTGTTATAAGGATATACATGATGTAGAAACCGCTAAATATTTAGAGGATTTAAAGAGACGTTATGCTGAATATAGTTTGGTATCAGTAATGTCAGATAATATTGCTCGTGATATTTATATAGAACCAGATGCTTATGAAGATATAAAGCGACATTTCAATGTTGGAAAGAAGAAACCCTTATCTTTATATGAGCAAGAGATGGCATTAATAGGCTTTAAGATAGATACTAATTATGTAATTAAGTATGTGACACCAATCAATATAAAGAGGGTAGCAGGTGATTTAAGTTTTTATAGAAAATCTGATTTAGCTTATGCCTTATCTGAAGCTGATATAGCAAGAAAGAATTTTGCCTTTTCGGATGATAAAGATGATTATATTGGAAGAGGGTTACAATTCTTAGGCTTTATACACTCACACCCGGTACAGACAGAGTTACAGTATAGTATTGGAGATGAGAAATTACATAGTTATTTTGTCAATAAATTTGGTGATTATGTAGGTATTTTAATAAATCCTTCAGAGGATTTAATTGGAGCCTACTATGGAAAGAAGATAAAGCAAGGTAATTTAAGGATTATTACTGATGTAAAGGAAAAATAAAATGATAAATCGACAGGAGTTGATTCAAAAGCTGACTAAAGGGTTATCTATTGGAGATTTTTGGAGACTTATACATGATGAACATTTGCTTTTAAGAATGTATAATCATAGAATAACTGAAGATGACTCCTTTGCTAAAATTGAATGGAATTATAATTATCGTATACAACAAGATAAGATGGATACTCCTATATGTGCTTTTCAGTTAGAGTATGTATATGATTTTGTGCAGAGTATTGAAACCAATATAGAAGAGAAAAAATTAACTACCAATATGCCAGTAGATGAAATATTGGGTTTGACACGTTGGTTTTTAAGTAAGCGTGGAGTACAAATGTCAGAAAATTTAACAGTTAATGAAGTAAATACTTTGTATATTATGGCGTATTTTTTGAATATGGCTATAAAATAAACATGAAGGGCATAAAGTTAGTACATCCCATTAAGTTAAGTGTAGAATCAGAATAAAGAGTATTAAGTTAAGGAACGATACATTTCGTTCCTTCTCTTTTACGCAAACTGTTGACAATAAAGAGTTTGTGTGCTACTGTGATTATATTACTAAAATAATTATAACAAATCGGTTAGAATTAGTTGAATTAAGGAGAGTAGATATGACTACAGTATATACACCTAATAAGGCATTGAAATGGTATCAGAATTTTTATTTGTTTGTAATGCAGGCTACTGATGAAAGTGATTTGCAGAATGCGCCTACGAATTTAGAGAGTTTGGCAGAATATATCTTTGTGCCAAACAGGGTATATAACGAATATACAGCTAATGTTTTGAAAGATTATTTTAGTGGCATGACACGTAAGGAAATCGCTCAAAAATACGGTGTCACAACAGGAACTATTAGTAATAGATTACATTATAGGCTAGAAAGACTAACAAAAGGGGGTTCAATAAAGGAAACATTAAAGCAAGGGGAACCTATTGGATTTTCAGAAGAAGACTCTTTGTATAATATAGTTGAATTGGACCATGGTATAATATGGACGTTACAATGGAAGTTGAATATAAGAACTTTAGAGGATTTCACACATTATACTGCAGAGGATTTGTTGGCTGTACGAGGGTTTGGTGAGAAGAAATTACGCCAACTTGAAACTTATTTGAGAACAACTAAGTATAGATTAAAAGATATGGTGGATGAAGAAACTGAACTGGAACAACTGCGTAGAGAAAATAAAGAATTGAAAGCAAGATTGGAAAAGTTGGGCGTGATTGTATAAGGTAATAGCTATAACAGTTAGGTAAAACGAAAAGCACCTCAATTTTGTAATAAGGTAACATAATAGAAAGGGAGAATTAAATTTATGAAGCAAAAGTTTGTGGCAATGTTAGTGACTATGATGGCCATGTGTGCGTTGGCAGGATGCGGAAATTATACCATGCTTGATACTACTTATACATACAGGTATGCAATTATTGCTCTTCCTGATGGAACTGTTGTTAAAGGCGAAGTGGAAAAATGGTGTGATTATGAGGGTGAACAACTTCAGGTTACTATCAATGGCCAGACATATCTTACTAGTTCGTTCAACTGCGTGATGATGACTAACATTCCTGAGTAAACAAAATAAAGCCGTCTGCATTTAGCAACGGTAATCAGTTAATGAGCAAAGGTATTAACTATGTTTAGTTAATACCTTTTATATGTTAAATTATTGAAAATAAAGCATTTGCTTATTGACAGTTTAGTAGAGAAGTGATAACATACTAACAGACGCAAAGTCTTGTGCGAGTAGATGAACACACTAAATAGCTATCTACTGAGCTATCTTTGACAAGCTAGGCTATCTGTGGATAATCTGGTTAGCTCTAACGAGAGGATTTAGGCTAAATACTAGCATAGCAAGGTATCTGAATCACTCTTGGAAATCCTTGTAAATTAAATAAAGAGTAACCCTTTAGGGATTAAGGAAACTGCAAGGGTACAAAGGAAATACGATAGTTTATCGCATATTGGGAATCCTTTAGAAGCTTGTGAAACAGCAAGGGTACAAAGGGATGAATATTAGTATATCATCCGATAGCCTCCTTTAGGGACTTAAGAAACAACAAGGGTACAAAGGTAATATTCTGTGCTGTGTATTACATAGTTCCTTTAGGAACAAAACAACAAGGATACAAAGGTGTAACATCTTGCTATCCAAAGCAGCTTATCCTTTAGGAACTTAAGGAGCAACAAGGGTACAAAGGTAAAAAAGTAATTCTACATACTAATTTCACCCTTTAGAATGTTAAAAAATAACAAGGATACAAAGGATGCTTCAATGAGTAAGGTTGCTGTCCTATCCTTTAGAAATTTAGGAAAAACACTAGGTTAAGATATAAATAGGCGCAGAGCCTAATAAAATAAATGTGCGAATAGGTAAACACAATAAATAGCTACCTATCGGGCTATCTTTGGTAAGCTAGACTATCCGTTGATAGACTAGTTAGCCCTAACGAGAGAATGTGGAGTAAAATGTCAGCATAGCGAGTGCATCCATGTTACTCTTGAAAATCCTTGTAAACTGAATAAAGATTGACCCTTTAAAGGCTTGGAAAACAACAAGGGTACAAAGGTTAATTGCCATTTCGTATATTGTGGCATCCCCTTTAAAGGCTTGTGAAACACCAAGGGTACAAAGGAGCAACAGGAAAAATGTAGAGTTGCCGTATCTTTAGAGACTTAAGAAACAACAAGGATACAAAGAGGGGATGGACATTCAACGTTAAGGAAATCCTTTTAAATAAAATAAGAGTATAAATGATAAGTTGCTTAATTCGATAGGGATTAAGGAACTTTTTTTGTGTAAAATCGTAAAAGTTGTAAAAATGATACCTAGACTAATAGAAAGATAAAAAAGAGTCGGAATTTTTATCTTTTAAGGAACTGTATTTATTAGAAAGAGAGGTATCAGAGATGAGTAAAAAAGGATTTTATCACGAGAGGTATGTAGCAGAGGATGGAAGTATACAAAAGAGAGTAAAGTTGTTTGAGTATGATGGTAAAGAGTATATGGCAACAAAGGATGGAAAGTTAATACCACATGAATGTGCATATTATCTGATAAAGAGGGTATTTGGAGAAGAATAAAAATATGCGTTTTGGAATATGAATATTCTTTGAGGAATAAAAATATTCCAGATAGGAATATTAGTATTTTGTGTAGGAATATAAATATTCTTTGAAGAATAAAAGTATTTGAGGAAGAATATTGTAATGATATAAGTAATAGAATTATTCATACAGCATTATTGCTAAACTTTAAATTGTTTTGTAGTATATTTTTACTGAATTTTAGTGTCTGTCTAGTCCGTATAGTATCATTTAGTCCGTATAGTCCATATAGTCCACAAACTCTTTTAAATAAAGGCTTTACAATGCTTTAACTTTATGATAATATGTAAACGACTTGAAATTACACAATTTTTTATTTACGAAAGGATGATTTAGCTATGAGAACAACTAAGGAAGTTTATTTTGATTTGAATGATTTGGGTAACACGTTTATTATTAAGGGTATTCAGTTTAATAGTTCTAATGATACAGGAGTTTTTTGTGAGGTGTCTATAGATATAACAGACGCTAAAATCCGTAAGGAGTTTAATATACCAAAAGATGTGGTTATACCTTTGGATTTAGAGTCTCATGACGAGCAAGGTGTAACAGGGTTATTATTTGTGATGAATTCTGCTGATTGTGCTATATGTGATGAAGAATATGACAGAGATGGGTATGATACAAAATTTACATTAGAGGACGCTGATTATAATGGTGGTGTTTCTTTTGTGCATTTGAATAGAAATCTACAGAGAGTAATAGAAGCATATGCTACAAGTCAGTTTTTTGCACGTTTGGGTATGCCTTTATTTTGTTTTGATTTTCAGAATACTAATCGAGATTCAATGACAGCAGAAGAAGACTTGTTGTATGTAAGAAAGTATCTTTTGCAGAATAATTATGATAAGTTGGTTGGTGATAAGGAGATTATTGGCTCGGAGATAGATTATCCTATTAGATAAAGTGAAGATAAACAGTAGATTTTTGTAGTAATAAGCCTCTTAATTCAATTTGGATTAAGGGGTTTTATTTATGTAAATAATAAATGTATAAACGCAATAATGTAGTTAAACCCTTTATTGACAAGACTTTGCTAGTATGTTAATATAATTTAAGTTTAATATTTTTATAAGGAGTATTAGGAGATGCCAGTAAAGATAGTTTATGGTGTAAATGATTTTGAAACATGGTGTAAACAGAATAATAGAGAAGACCTTTTAGATGAATGGGGTTATGATAAGAATGATGGACTTGTGCCACAAGATATAATAAAGTGTTATAGCAAAAAAGTATGGTGGGTATGTAAAGAAAACCATGAGTGGCAAGCTACAATACATAATAGGGTAAAAGGTTCAAATTGCCCTTATTGTAGTGGAAGGAATGCAATTGTAGGTAAAACAGATTTAGCAACAGTAAACCCAGAACTTATTAAAGAGTGGGATTTTGATAAAAATAAAACTTTACCACAAAATTATAAAAGTGGTAGTGGTGTTAAAGTTTGGTGGAAATGTAAAGAAAATCATAGTTGGCTTGATAGTATAAAACACAGAAAGGAGGGTAGAGGATGTCCCTATTGTGGTGGAAAGCGAGTATTAGTGGGGTATAATGATTTGGTTACTATATATCCTAATTTAGTTAAGGAATGGAATTATAAAAAAAATGATAATGCCCCACATTGTTATACCAAAGGAAGTAAGAAAAAGGTGTGGTGGAACTGTGATAAAGGGCATGAGTGGAAAGCCAGTATTTGTAATCGCACAAATGGTGAAGGATGCCCTATTTGTGCAAATAAACAGATTCTAGTAGGCTTTAATGATTTAAATACAACTAATCCTAACCTTACTAAAGAATGGAATTACGAAAAGAATATTACTACACCAGAAGAATATACAAGTGGTAGTGGAGTGAAAGTTTGGTGGAAATGTGAAAATGGACATGATTATCAAGCTAAAATAGCAAATAAGGCTAATGGTAAGGGTTGTCCTTATTGTAATGGGAAGAGAGTGTTACTTGGGTTTAATGATTTAAAAACACAATATACTGATTTGATAAAAGAATGGAATTACGAAAAGAATATTACTACACCAGAAGAATATACAAGTGGTAGTGGAGTGAAAGTTTGGTGGAAATGTGAAAATGGTCATGCTTATATAGCAAAAATAGTTAATAGAACAAGAGGGCAGGGTTGTCCTTATTGTAGTAATAAAAAGATTTTATATGGGTTTAATGATTTAGAAACACAATATCCTAATTTGATGAAAGAGTGGGATTATGAGAAAAACACAGATATTACACCTACGAAAGTAACAATGGGTAGCGTAACAAGAGTATGGTGGAAGTGTAAAAAAGGTCATAGTTGGAAAGCTAGTATAAATCATAGAGTGCATGGCATTGGTTGTCCTATATGTTCTAATAAACAAGTTTTAAGTGGTTATAATGATTTAGCTACAACAGACCCTATTTTAGCTAAACAATGGAATTATAGTAAGAATATTGGTGTTACGCCAAAAGACGTTACACGAGGAATGACAAAAAATGTATGGTGGGTTTGTGAAAAAGGGCATGAGTGGAGAACGACAATAAATCGTAGAACAGCTAATCATACAGGCTGTCCCTATTGTAGTGGTAGTAAGACAGAACGTCTTGTATATAGTTATTTAAAAGAATTAAAGATTTCATTTATAGCTGAAAAGAAATTTGAGCAAGATAGTAAGGTAAAGGGTTTTCCTTTTGATATATGGATTGCAAGTAAAAGGTTAATTATAGAACCCGATGGATTACAACATTTTAAGGAAGAATGTTTCCCAATTGGAACCACATTTGATAAGTATAGACAACATGATAATATAAAGAATGAGTTTTGTTTAGAGCATAGGATTTCAATATTGAGGATACCTTATATTTATAATCCTTATATAAAGAAAACGGAGATTCAGCAACTTGTAAAGGATTTTGTAGAAACAAGGAAAGTACCAGATGAAATTATTGAGTTTTATGAACAATATAAGGAAGATAATAACTATGCAGAGGTTGCACGAGAAATAAATAAATTAGCAGAAAGTTGAATTCTTTTAAGCTAATACAAGCAAACCCTTGACAATAAAGAGTTTATGTAATATTATATTACAAGAAGTTAAGATTTTTTAACAAAAATGTACGGAAAAGTTGAGTAAGGAGATAAGAAAATGTTAGGAACTAGAAAGTTTACAATTTATCCAGTAGGAGATAAGCAGGAAGTAAATAGGGTTTATGACTATATTAGAAAGGGTCAGAAAATTGAATCACAGATGCTTAATATAGCCATATCTGCTTTGTATTATTCTATGCTTACAGGAGAGGATAAGGAAAAGCGTCCTATTTATAATGAAGACGGCACACCTAAAATTAATAAGAAAACCGATAAACCTTTGGAAAGAAGTGCCTATGATGAACTGTTACTTTTATGCAGGCGAACACCAGACTCAAAGTCAGGTTCAATATATGAGGGTAAGGTTTCTATGGAAGACTATCCAGTAGGATTACCTATTGCTGGTGAAGCTGGGCGTAAAGCAGATAGCAAGTTAAAGGACTGTAAAAAGAAGGGACTTTTTAATGGTAAACTTTCTTTGCCTACATATAAGGCTGACAATCCACTTAGTATACCTAAGATGTATGTGACACCGCTTGGTAGTATAGAAGTCAAGAAAGATGTGAAGAATACAGTAGGTATCTATTATGATACAGAAAAATATCCTACGCCTATGTCATTTTATGAAGCCTTAATGAATGATACAAATGTTGAACTTTTTATGAAGTTCTGTAATAATATAACATTCAAGTTCTGTTTGGGTAATATAAAGGATTCTCTTTATTTAAGACGTACACTAGAGTCTTTGTTTAATGGTGAAATAAAGGCTTGTGACTCGTCTATACAGGTAGATGGTAAGAAGATAATGCTTAATATGTGTGTAGATTATCCAAAGAGAACATACGAGTTGGATAAGAACATAGTTATGGGTATAGATATTGGTTATATAGTACCAATAATGTGCGCTTTGAATAATCATGAATATAATAGACTGGCACTAGGTAGTAGAGAATTTATTAATCATCATAGAATTATGTATCAGAAGCAGAGAAGTAGTGTTTCAAAAAGTATGAGAGATAATAGTACAAATGGACATGGTAGAAATAAAAAAGTACGTCCTGTGGATGAAATAAAAGCAAATGAAAGTAATTTTGCTAAGACTTATAGTAAAACACTTGCTCGTAAAGCGGTAGATTATGCGATAAAAAATCATGTTGGTGTTATTCAGATGGAGAATCTTAAGCATATTTCAAGAAGCGAAAGAGAGCAGTTTGTATTAAGGAATTGGGGTTATTATGAATTGCAGAAGAGTATTGAATATGCAGCAGAACAGGCTGGTATAGAAGTACGTTATGTAGAACCTGCTTATACATCACAAGTATGTAGTATTTGTGGACATAGGGGTGAGCGTACAGCACAAGCAACGTTTGTTTGTACTAATCCTGATTGTAAGATTCATGGAAAGTATAAAGAGGCAGATAAGAAAGATTTTGATGTAAATGCGGATTTCAATGGTGCAAGGAATATTGCTATGAGTGACCATTTTGTAACAGATGGTACAAAGAGTGTAGAACTTGTATTTAATGACGAATTTACTAATGAGCAGAGAGAGATTTTTGCGAATTGTGTAAGTGAAAATCAGACATACACACATTGTTATGTAGCTGGAAATACAGTAAGTATTATGTGTGATGATGGTTATTGGCATGATTTTGATTTGAAAATTGTTGAAAAGGCAGTAAATGATGATAGTGTTGATAAGCTGAATGGTGAGAAGAAAGAAAAGAAGGCGAAAACCACTAAAACAAAGAAAGAAAAAGCTGCTTAATACAGAAGTTAAGAAATATTATATGTGCGAGTAGACGAACACACTAAATAGCTGTCTATCGGGGTGTCTTTGACCTGTAGCTTTGTCTGTAGACAGGGCTATCATCCCTAACGAGAGATTAAAGGTAAAAACACGAGCGAAGCGAGTGTCTTTAATACTCTTGGAAATCCTTGTTAGTTGAATAAAGTTTGACCCCTTGGAAGGTTAAGAAATAACAAGGGTACAAAGTGATTATAAGGAATTTCAAATTTCTTACATACCTTTGGAAGGTTAAGAAATAACAAGGGTACAAAGTTAGTTATAGAGTTGTTCTCTTGTTCTTGAACCTTTAGAAGATTAAGAAATAACAAGGGTACAAAGCGAAAAGATTTATGATTTTTGTCGTATTCAACCTGTAGAAGTTTAGGAAATAACAAGGGTACAAAGTTCATGTAATTGAAGTAAGCCCCTTTAGAAGGTTAAGAAATAACAAGGATACAAAGCAAGATACACCTATTTCGGTATTATTTGGTCTTTTAGAGGGTCAAAAAATGACAAGGATACAAAGTATAGATAGATTACAGAATGATGTTAGGAACTGCTAAAATATAAAAGAGAATTTTCGTTATAGGATTTATCCGATTTGGGTAAATCCTTTATTTTTGTTGGAATTTAGGATGAAAAAGTCACTTAGGAAGATAGAAGAAAAATATTTTTTGAAAAAAACGGAAATTTGACCTTGTTCAATTACTTAACTAGTGAAAGAAAAATATTTTTTTGTAAAAAGCGGAAAATAAGGTGACTTGAAATACATATATAGTAGAAAAAGAACAAGTTTTTTTTTGAAAACCTTATTTTTAGTCATTTCGGATATATAGGTTATGAAAGGAGGATAGACTAAGAAGAAATGACAGCTTAGTAATGTTAATTTAGTGAATAAGAGAAAGGTTGGTACACGTATGAATTTAAAAGATTTTGAATTAACAAAAGAAGAACAGAAACAGTTAGTAGCCTTGAAATCATTGTTTATTGATGTAACTTGTTTCGGTCATAATATGGCATTAGACGAAACAGACGCTTTATTGTTGAAGGAATATAAGAAAACGGAGTTATTGGGGGCAACAATGTTGGGTTGGTTTGACAAATTACATAAAAACCCAATAGGAAATTTATTATTGTTAGCACTAAAAGAAGTAATGGATAAGCAAGAATATTTGCTTAAGTGTGACGATGCCAAACGAGAGTTTAGTGAGGTAGAAGATGATTTGAATGCTACAATAACGGAATTTAAAGAAGAGGTTCAAGAAATAATCGAGCAATTAGGTCGAATATGCACAGATTTAGATAAGTAAATAAAAGGTACTTTAGTATACTAGAACTATGGCTGCCTTTCCCAAAGTTGGAAGGCAGACTTTAAAAAGTTTAGATTAGAAAATAAAGTTTAGATAATAGTTGATATACACAATTTTTTAGTTTAAATATTTTTATTTTGCATAGATTGATTAGCGTTCTAAAGTTCGTATCATGTATAGCAATAAAATAGAAATTTAGTAAAAGAAAAGCACTATCCGAACAATGGATAGTGCTTATTTTAATTATAGTGAAGCAAGTAATTGTGCATTTTGCATGATTGTACGACTATAATAAGTACCTTTAGCTTTATGAGTAGATAAAGCTCCTTTCTCACCTTTATGCCAACAATCAAGAGCAAGAGCTGTATCATTATTGTATTTAGACATCCAAGTAGCTAAAGAATAAGCACAAATACGAACATTTTGATAAGGGTCAGTAGGGTCGGTGATATTTAATTCATCAATAGTAGAAGTGAAGTAAGCAGGTTTTAATTGCGTAAGACCTATATAGCTACCATTTTTAGCTGTATAATTACCACGACTTTCTGTATAAACAAGTGCTTTTAAGATGTTAGGGTCAATGGAGAACTCAGCCGCAGCGATTTCACAATAGTCTTGAACATCATTAGGTAAATCCGTAATATTAACAGCACTTCTTGGAGTTTCAGGTACAACATCAGCTAAAGCAACAGGTTCGTCTGGGATATTGACCGTAGCTTGGTCGGTAGGTGTTTCATTTTGAGTTGTATTGCCAGTTTCCTCCGTAGGTGTATTATTCGTTTCTGTAGCATTATTTTCTGTGTTTTCATTCTGAGATTGAGTAACGATAGTCTCAGGGTTATCATTAACATTTTCTGTATCTGATGCACATGCAGGTATCTCAACTATATAAAGTAAACTTAACATACAAGTTAAATAAATTGCTTTTTTTAACATAAAAATACTCCTTTAATTTTTGATACTACAAACAACACGCCAATCATAACTCATAGAAATTTATTTGTCAAATTTTTTGTAAAATATTGTAATAATTTTGTAATAATTTAGCAAACGCTTTATTTTTAAAGTGCTTGATTATCTTAATATTTTATGATAAATTAGAATATGGTGAGTATATTAACAACATTTTTTTTATAGGAGCGAGATATGGAAAGATGTAATCATGAAGATTTTTTCTTTGATGTGCCGAATAATCTTTTTGCAATTCAGGTATCAGATTCTTTTGATACTAGTCAAGCTATGTATTTAGGGGAGTTGTTTAAGAATATTGCAAAAGTAGGTACAGCTAAAATGTATAGCTTTAATGTTACATTGCAAGAATTAGTTAGTAAGAAGGATTGGTTTACTAGATATGATGAAGTAAAAAATATAATTATGCCTTGTTTAGTAATATTAGGAGAAGGTTATAGATATGATAATTCTTCGGATGACCAATATGCATTAAATTTGTTTAAGATGTTTAGAGAGAGTAGAAGCCCAGCTATTTATATGGGTAATAATGTTTTTGGTCATATTCATAGAAAAGCAGACGCTCTTGATGAAAAGTCTATGGTTACTCCTGTAATATTAAATAATCAGGTGTATTATAGATTTACCGAACATTCACTTTATGGATGGACTTATGGTAGGTCTTTGATACTGATGTTTAATCCATTTATACCAATACTTAGGCAAAATGAATTGTATCAAAGTCCACATTTAAGAGAGGGTTATGTAGGTATACATAAAGATGCTTATGCTCAGTATAAGAAAGAAATAGTCAATCGTATAAATATGTATTCTTTGACTTTAATAAAACAAATAGAGTATGTTAGAGCGCAACAAGCAAATGGAGTTATGTGTGCAGGTATAGAGTTATTTTTGCATAGTGGTTATGGCTTGTTTATAGGTACAAAAGAGGATTATGCTAATTATCAGAAATATAAAGTTTTACCATTTAAGTTTATGGAAAATGGTAGTATAGCACGTAAGAATTTAGCTGAATTACAAGCTGAGAAGAATGCAAAAGATGTATTCAATAAACGTTATGCAATAGCAGAATCAAGATTAGCTGTTTTTGAAGAACTCTTAAATCATACCATGTGGAAGGGATGGACTGCTTTAAGTTTAGGTGGTAGAGATACTTTTGAAGATGATTATGAAAAAGATAATAGTCATTATAAAGTATGGATAAATTCAAATGTAAGACATCTACGCTCTGGTTGGTTTACAGAAAGTGATTTATTAGACCTTATAAATAACGAGGGTAGAATACCTACAACAAATGGTTTATGTAGGTATTGGGGCGGCCAGATAGAAAAACTTTCAAATAAGACGTATAAAGTTACAGATATATGTGGACCGTCTATACATGATGATTCCGCTGAGTATAAAGCTAAAGTAAAATTACCTGATGGTAAAGTACATACTTATAATGTTGATTCGTTAAAGAAAATAGCGTATAAACTAGGGTATAAGAACCAGAAATTTAGTAAATCCGATATGGAAAAAGCTATTAAACATGGAATGGCGAAGAATAAATGTATCAAAATTTTAGATTCAAGACAGTAAGTTATAAATGCTACAAACCGCATAAATACTGATTTTCAAGACTATAATTTAAGCAATTCTTTTAATAACAAAGGATTGCTTAAAATTTTTTTACAAAAGTAGTTGACAAATACTTCGTAAAGGCTTATATTAAAGGAGGTTGATGACTTATTATTTGAGGTTTTAGACCCTTGTAAAATAGTAAGTGTGTGTTTTAGTCCCTTGTAAAATAGTGAATTAATCAATAATCAAGCTAATCTTCAAAAGAGGTTAGCTTGATTTTTTTATATAAGTCAATGTAAATTATTTTAAACTTAAATTTCTTCAAATTCTTTTAAATAAAGTATTTACAATATAATATTTATGTGTTAAACTAAAAATATCTTAACAAATGAAATTAAAAAATCTAGTTGTATTAGGTGTTGAAAGGAAAAATATGGATGAAATAACTTTAACTATATTAGGTATTGGAGACGATTTTAAAGTTGCAGTTTATAGAAATAACGAAATACATAAAGTTTATACATATCCAGAATTTAACAATATTCCTGTATATTCAGGGCAGAAAATTGAATTTATATATAAGGAAAACCGTTCATGGACATATGATGATATAAACCACAAGACACATTATTTTGAACATGACACAACACACGTTGTAACGGTGCCAGCATCGGCTGAAGGACCTGCAACATTGCATGTTTCTGATAGATATAGTGACTGGTTTTTGACATTGCATGGCGGTTTAGGATGGATTCACAAAGCATTGATACCTGATAAACCCAGCTTGGTTATTTAACATTTTGACAAGTGCAAACACACAAAAGTTTTAATACCCATTAAAAACAAAGGAGTAATTTATGAAACAGATAGTAATTGAATTAGAAGAAGAGGAATATAAGAACCTTTTAAAAAACAGTAGATATAAAACCGTTACTAACGCAGAACAGGCTATTGTTAATGGTACTGTTCTTTCAGAGAATGATACTACTGTTGCAAAGTTGGCAGATTGGGTAGCGTATAAGGATAATATTTATAATAGTGAGTGGCGTTGTTCTAATTGTACTTTTAGTATGATTTCAGAAGACCCTTGGATAACAGATAAGTATTGTCGTTTATGTGGACGAAAGATGCGAGTACCACGTAGAATAAATGGCTTATATGATTGGGATGATGTAAAAAAGATAAAGAGAGAGGTAGAGAAATGAAAACAGAGAACGCAAAATTTGAAGAATTTATTGATTCAACAACAATTGACGGTAAGAAATTGCGAACTTATATTGATGAACATTATGTAGGTAAAGAGACTGTTAGAAATGTTTTAGAGGACACTTTTGGTTGTACTTTAGCTGTTAGTGATGCAATCAACGAACTCAATTTAAATTAACAAAGAGAGATTGAAAATAAAAGAGGACTATTATGTTTATTATTCAGAAAGAATATCCAAATAAATTTTATGCTTACTTGCATAATGTTTTAAAATTCGGTTGGTTTATAAGTCTTGGAATGTTTTTGGGTTATTGGCGAATAGCTGTAGTAACTGAAGTAGACCTGCTTCCTATTTTGCCATTTTATCTAATACCTTGTTTGCTTTTTTGTATTTTAGAAATTATAGATACAGTAATCGTTATAGCAAATGGTAAGGAAACAAAAGTTTAAGTGAGGGAAAAGAAATGAATGTAAAGCGACTATTGATAGGGTTTGTTTTGATACTTTTGGTAGGTGTTCTTGGTGTATTAGTTGGTTGTGGACTACAAACTAATAGTAGCAGTACTGAGTCTCAACCATCTTCAAATATAGAGTCACTTGGTAAGTATAGTGCTACTGTATATGATTTTGTAGATGAAGAAACAGGAGTACATTATCTTATTTATACAATGGGTGGTTATAGAGGCGGTATAACTGTAAGATATAATGCAGATGGTACAATAATGGTAAATGATTAAAGAGAAAGTAGGGACAACTATGGAAATTAATTTAAGTACATACGGATTAGTGGGCGCAGTAATAAGTTTTATGGTAGGAATAGGGTTTTCAATATATTTTTCAAAGAAAAATAAAATTATTTTAATGCTAATTAGCGTTATTGTTATACCTGACCTAATAGGAAGCCTATTGTTATTACCTGTATTATTTGGAAAGCCAATGACAGAAATAACAGAGGGTGTATATGAAATACAAGAGATTACAAGAAAAGAAAATGGTTATTTATTAAGTTATGAAGACTTAACTAGTAATAAAGATATACCTATTTCGTATATAGGTGAAAATGAGTGGAAACCTTTAGGTGTAGTAGTTAATGAGGTTAATGTAGAGAAAGATACAGAGGGTAATACTGTAGAGGTTAAGAAAAACGGTATATGTATAATCCCAAATAAGGTGTATTTGATTGTAAGGACGTATAACATAGGTGTAACAACAGATATATATGAGGTATTAACACATAATCCAGAAAAGGTATATACTTATAAACAGTCGTAGGAATTAAGATAAAAGTGGTATCTACTAATTCGATACCAAATTATCCTGCAGTAGTATGTATTTTATAAAAGTTAAAGGAGACCTATTATGAAGATTTATAAAGCAATTGAACACGCTAAACAGAAATTAGTAAAAGAGGCGAAAGAAAAGGGTATTTATGAGAATTTTGGGCAGAAGGAATATAGAGATTTAATGGATAAGTATGACCCAATGTATAATCAGACTATTGATGTCATGGAGAGAAATAGACAATTAGCTGCGTTAGCCGCTTTTGAAAATTGGTGTTCGACTTACACAAGGCACTAATTAAAGTGTTGAAAAGTATACACTTTCGTTATATAGTAAATAAAGAGAGTTTAAAATAATACAAAATGAGGTTGAGATAATGAATAGTTTTATTATGGTTATTATGCTTTTTATATTTATTGATGTTGCATATGTTCTTATGCTTTATAAGAATAAAGACATATATTTTGATAGAGTGTCAGATGGGAATAAGTCTGTCTTGAGAGTAGACGGTATGATTGCCATTGTGACACTATATTTGTTTAGTATAGAATTTTCGTGTGTTATAACAGGACTAGCAACTATGAGGGTTTGATATGATAAATAGTGTAGAAGAAATAGATACAGGTATGCTTGCCGAGGGCTATGATGAATTAGATGATTTTGAGCGTATGCTTGAAGATGAACGTATGGAATTGCAACGCCAAAATGAAAAATATGAAAAATTAGCTGAATCTGGTTTTGGTGTTTGGCTTGATAATTGTGGTGATGATGATTGGTATTGCGCTCATTGTCTACAAAGAGAGTGTGGTAAGCGTAGTGTAGCTTGTAAGCTAATACCTAATGGTGGTTTTATACAGGAATAAAGAAAAGAGGAAAATTATGAACATTATTGAGGTTAATCCGATTGGAACAAAGTTTGACAAAAACAATGTATTTTTGGGTACACTTATTTCACCTATGACTGGAAATGATATTAAAGAGTTTTGTGAGCAGAAGAAACCCGGTAGCGTAGAAGAAATAGTAGCAGAAGGGTTTTCTGAGTCTTTGTTTGACAAACTAGGCGAAATAGGAGGTATGGAATCTGAGGAATTTGATATTTTTTATAAGACAGAGGAAGGTTATACAAGATATTTTAATGATGGCTCTGATACGTGTCGTGGTGATGGTACAGATGGTAAGGGTATTATTCAGAATTTAGTATCAGCATGGGATTATTTCAATGAAGATGATATTGAAGAATGTTTGCTTGAAAATAATGAGTGGATTTTAGGTTGTCATAGGGCTGAACCTTTGGATAAGTATAATGAGGATTATAACCTTAGTAAATAAAGGAGTGTAATTGTGTTATTATTAGGAAAACCTGTAGCAGAGAGTTTAGATAAACAAACAAAAGATATGCTAACTAATTTAGCTTATGCCAATGTTGTGCCAAGTTTAGTAACAATACGACAGGGTGCAAGTGAAGATGCCATATCTTATGAAAAGATGATAAATAGAAAATGCGAAAGTCTTGATATTAAAGTAGCTAATGTTGTATGGGACGAAGATATGAAAGAGAAAGCTATGATACATGATATGCTTTCTTATGGAGATAATAGTCTTGTAGACGGAATTATGGTCTTTAGACCATTAGTCAATAGAGAACTAGAAAACAAAGTTTGTAATGCTATAAATTCTTTTAAAGATATTGATTGTTGTAGTGATGATGCACTAGGTAAGCTGATGATAGGTAAAGCTCAGTATGCACCTTGTACTGCTAGAGCTGTAATTGAGTTACTTGACTATTATAATATACCTGTAGAGGGTAAGCATATTGTAGTTATAGGACGGTCTAAAGTTATAGGGCTACCTGTTGCTATGATGTTACAACAGAGAAATGCAACTGTAACAATGTGTCATTCAAAGAGTGAATCTTTGGATATTATTACTCGTTCCGCAGATATTGTAATAGTAGCTGCTGGGAAAATGCAGACATTTGGAAAAGAATATTTTGAACCGTGGCAAACAGTAATAGATGTAGGTATTCATTTTAATAGTGAAACACAGAAAATGTGTGGAGATGTTAAAGACGAAGTTTATGACTATGTAAAGGCGATAACGCCAGTACCTAGAGGTTTGGGTAGTGTAACTACAAGTGTATTAGTAAATCAGTTTGTGCAGAGACTATATAAGGATTACAAGGGAACTTAACTGTAATGGATACTTTAAGTTTATATGACCAATATATACATAATATGATAGACTTATATAGTAATAAGTATAAGGATTCTATTGCAATACAAGATAAGATAACGCATATAATAAATTGTGGTAAAATTGCCCGTAAGATACAACCAAATAATGATTTATTGTATATAGGTGCTTTGTTTCATGATATAGGTAGATTCATACAATATGATGAAATACAAACATTTGATGATAAACAAATATCACATTGTATTGTGGGACAAAATTATTTTGATAAAGAAGTACAAAGGGGTAATATACCTAATACAGATTGGAATGAGTATTTACGAAATGCAATTCGCTGGCATGAAACTGGTTTATATAATATAGATGTAACGGAACAAGCTATAAAAGAATTTGTGCAAAGTATAAGAGATATAGATGTAATAGAGAATGGCTGTTTAGGCGTTAAAACATATATGGAAAGGGAAATACAAACAGACGCAAAGGGTTATAAGAAACAGAATCCAACATTAAATATGGCTTATATTAGACCACAATATATAGAGGATTACGTAGAGGGTAAAGTATTAGCAAAGGATTGTATAACTTATGCGGAGTATTTATTATTTGCAGCACATTTAACAGTACAAGCTCTAGTTAAATATTCGATTGCAAAAAGTATTATGACCGAGGATTTAATGTCGTGGTATCACGATATGTTTTATAAGTATATGACTTTAATAAATGCAGCGAAAGCTTACACAAAATTGATGGAGGTATTGAAGTAATGGAAAATACAAAGAAGTTAAATATGCAAACAGAGGAAAAAGAAAAAGGAGGTATGTTGAGTATTATAAAATGGCTTTTAATTATAGTACTTGCTGTTGGCATACCGCTAGGTGTTGTAGAGGGTTTAGATAGGGCAGAAGAGCATAAGCGGGAGAGCATTATAGAATGTATGGATGAGGATTATCGTTTTGTGGTAGACGGTGTAGATTTTGATTTTGAAACTATTTACGATTTAGATGTATTTCTTCAGAATTATCATTTAGTAGAAAAAGATGATACGCAAAAGGTACTTGTTTTTGAGCATAATACAAGGAGTTATTAAGTGTATGCGAGTTGTAGATAAGACAAAGAAATCAAATATAAAATGCGAGCATTGTAAAGCGTATTGCTATGATAAAGATAGAAATACAGAATATTGTAGAAATCCAAATAGTGAGAAATATGGAATAGTGCATTATTGGAATAGATGTAAATGTTTTGATTGGAAGTAAATAATATTAACAATAAAGCAAAATAATTTTTAATAGTAAATGCTTTACAAAGTAAATATTTTGTGTTACATTTCTTTCTTGTACTGAAATTTATATTATTTTTGTGTAAATATATTTTTAGTTTGAGGAAGGAAGTGATTACATGATATTATTGCGTAAAGTAGCTGACCATATATCAAATTTATTTAACATGGATGTTAATATAGATTGGTATGTTTTAGCAGATATGTATAAGTACAATGAAATTCAGTTGTAAGAAGAGTTAGAATACAATTCTAACTCTTTTTCTTTACAAAAAAAATCAATACTGCTATAATCAGTTTATTGTGAGGGTAACGGAGGGTAGGATGTCTGCTGTACATGTTTTAGCCAGTTTAATAAAAACTATTGTTAGACTACGCAACAAGTCCGTATTTTCAGAAACAAAATCTAGTATGCAACCATCAGAGAAATTTGAACCTACGAAAGATAATAAGATAGAGCATACAGAGAAAGTTGAAACGAAAGATGATACGTTAGAGCGTATAGAAAAAGGGCGCATACATTTTATGGGATTACATAGTGAGCATGAAAACCAAGTGTATGTAATAATTTATGTAGATAATACTGTAGAGATTCATTGTTATACAGATGGTTATACTGCCGCTAATGGAAACTATGGTGGCAGATTTATGGCAGGTGGCTGTGTTTATGACTTTCCAATAGTAGAATCATTAGAGTATTTAAATGTTGCAGCTTTTATTAGAGAACAAACATGGATAGGTGATGATTTTGACTCCCTCATATCAAGAGAAGAATTTGAAAAACAATTAAATGAATTGTATTATGAAGAATGAATATATAAGCTATTAGCGTAGTGTTAATAGTTTTATATAGATTAAAGTTATAAGGAGAGAATATTATGAAAAAGAAGACATTGGTAACACTTTTAGTTACCGCTATGGTATGCGGTAGCGTAGTAGGATGTGGTAAGAAAGCAGAGCCACAGCCTAAAGACGAGCCTGTTGTAGAGGCATCTACGGAGGCATCTAGTGTAGAGGACGCAAGTTCTACTGCAAGTACAGAGGAAGAGGTTGAGGAAGTCGTTGAGACAAAAGAGTATACTGTAGAGGATATTGCAAATGCTATTGATTTTTCAAAAGAAATCGTAGAGATTAGCGCAGACGTAGATGGCGTTGCTATGACAATTGCTACAAAGAGTGATTCTGAAAATCTTATGTATATGACTTATGAGAAGGAAGTCAAGGGAGTAAAGAACCAGAGTGGTATGTATGTTGTAGGTGATGACATATATCTTTACATTGGTGCTGATGATACGAAGTATATTAAGTACCATGCAGTAGATAAAGATGGTTCTTATACTGACTTTGATGAAGCTAATACAACAGAAGAACAGATGTTAGTAGATACTGATAGCATTGTATCAGTAACAAATAAGGGTACAGAAGAGATTGACGGTATTACTTATGATGTTGTAGAAGTTACATATAAGGTAGATGCTGATACGGTTGAGCCTGTAGACGCTATTACAGATGCTATTGATGGTATAGAGTTAACTGGCACAACTGATTTAGAGCCTATTACTGAGGATAATGCAACTACTGAAGATAGTGCAACTACTGAAGATAGTGCAACTACAGAGACAAGTGAGGTTGCTGAATCAACTGAGTCTGATACAACATCTGAAACTTTAGAGACTGCTGTATATTACTTCAATGTAGAGACAGGCAAGGTAGATTATATTGAGGCAGAGGATAATGGTGAGAAGGCTATGCTCCATCTTACATATAAGGATTCTTTTGAAGAGCCTGATTGGTTTGCAGAAGCAGAAACAATGGAGTCAGATGATATGAATTTCATTGTTATGGCTATGTCTGTAATCGTTGTACCTATGTCAGAAGACCCTATTACAGAAGATATGCTTAACGAGAGTTTAAATAGTGTAGATTTTAGTTTTGATGGTCTTACTGATGAAACTACAGAGGATGTTTCAACAGAGGACGCTTCAACAGAGGCAACAACAAACTAATATATCGTTAAATAATAGAATACGATTGAAAGAGGGTGCTACTTTGGTAGCACCTTCTTATTATGTAAAATATTTTTTACATATTCTAAATAAAAACCTTGACAAGTATAACTTTGATTAGTAAAATAAAATTATCTTAACAGGTTAGTGAAAGGTAGATATTTGTTATGGATTTTTTTATTTCTGACTTACATATAGATGATAGCAATATAATAATGTATGAGCATAGACCATTTGCTACGCTAGAAGATATGAAAGCGATTATTGTAAAGAATTGGAATGCTACTGTTACAGATAAAGATAACGTATATTTGTTGGGAGATATAGGTAAATCTACGAATATATTGAATGAATTACAAGGAAATATAACAGTAGTAATGGGTAATCATGATAAAGATATTTATACAGACCTAGTTAAGTTACAACAAAAGGGTAACATTTCTTTATATGATAAGCCTATTATGATAAATGGGTGTTTGTGGCTTTCACATGAACCAATAGGGTATATGCCACCAGAATGTCCATATTTGAATATACATGGTCATTTGCATAGATTTAATTATGGTCTTATAGGGCGAAAATGGAAGGATGGAAATAGATATTTTAATGTATCTGTTGAACAGATAAATTACACACCTATCAGTCTTGAAGATATAGGTAAACAAATAGAGTATAACTGATGGAAAGGATTTTACAATGGCATATCAGAATTTATATGAGGGTGCTTTAGCATTAAAAGAAAAATACGAAGTACAATATAAAGGAATTGAAAGTAATCAGAAGGAAATTAGCCAAGCCCTCGAAGCTATTGGTGAATTAGTAGATTACTATGAATATTGGAAGAATTTGTCCCCTGCATCCTATGAATTATCTACAAGTGAGATAGAAAAATTAGTTAAAGCTACTGAAATGTTAAATAAAGCAAGTAGTGATTTAGATACTATATCCGCTACTTTAAAAACACGAATTGGTTTAGTTAAAAACTATATTTTTAAAATAGAACTTAAAATAGACCAAGAACGTTTTGAAGAGAAAATGCGAGAAATAGCAGAACAAAAGCGTATTCGAGAAATGATGGAAGAACTACATAAACCAAAGGATTATTTAAGTCGATATGGATTGAGAGGTTGATATTAGGATGAAAGTATTTGAAACCACTTATGATGGATTTATTATTGTAAATAAGAATGGGGCAATTTCCATGTATGAAGGTAGGTCTCTTTGTCCACTTGATGTGGATAAGTGGATTAAGAAACATAAGTTGCAGAAAATAGATGATTTTGCTAATAATGCCATTGCTTGTGGTAAATGTGATTAAAGATAGTATGCTAGAAACCAGCTAATGTAAGTAAGATGGTTCTAGGAGTCTTGAAATTTTTACTCGTTTACAGTATGATAAAATGAATAAAAGAAGTATAATTATTCGATTGTTTGTATAAGAGTAATAAGGGTTTTATTATAATGAAAAAGTCTATATATTTATTGGCAGTATTTATAGGAATATTTTTTAGTTTTTCTAGTTTAATTTCCTATGCATCTTATACAGAGGACGTATCAGATACAATAGTAGTTGGTGTTACTCCTGATAGATGTCCAATGTTTTATACAGATACCGAAGGAAATTTAACGGGTATTGGGATTGATTTAATGAACTCCGCTGCTAAGTCAGCATCAATAAACGTAGAATATAGGGCTATCACAGAACCTAGTTTAAAGCAGGCTCTTGATAACCCTAATTATGATTTAGTATTGCCTTTTGGAAGCCCAATCACAAGTGCAAAAGGTAACGATTCTATTGTTTCTGATAATTTTATCAATATGCCATTCACTTTTGTAACACTTAAAGAAAAGAATTTAACAGAAGTAGATAAAGTTGTAGTGGGTATGTTAAGTTCTCAGAAAGGTGTAGCTGAAACTATAAAAGAAATGTACCCTAATATGACAATTTTATACTATGATACTGTTTCTGAGTGTGTATCTTCACTAAGGTTAGGTTATGTAGACGCTTTATTAAATAATGCATATATTTGGAGTTATGTACTACAGAAACCATCTTATTCAGATTTAGTAGAACTAACTACTAATTTATTTACAGTAGATTTTCGAGTTGGTGCGTTAGATACAGAAGAAAGTCGGATTTTGATAGAAAAGTTAAATGAGGGTATTGCTAGTATTACAGATACAGAGCGACAAGCTATTGTTTTAGATTATACTTCTCGTAAACTATATAAGTATACGTTTGATGATTATGTGTATACTGTAGGTCCTTTTGTATTTTTCATAGCGTTGATTTTTGGTGTTGTAATTTTAAGTTTTGTTGTACGTCATAAAGTCACACAAATTAAAAATGAAGAATATGTAACTCAGTTAATCAATAAAGATTCTTTAACAGGGGCATACAGTATGACAGGATTTCGTGACCGTGTTGAAGAGATTCTTAGGAATAAACCTAATCACAGATATGTAATCTTGTATATTAACATTAGAGATTTTAAATACATTAATAATAACTTTGGATTAAAAGCTAGTGATGAAATGTTAAAAGTTATGGTTAAGCGTATACAAGCCATTTTACATGAAGATGAATTGGTTTGTAGAGTAGAAAGTGACCATATTGTAGTATTTGATAAACTAAATGATATTGATTTAATAACAAAATATAAACAAGAAGTAATGTTACCTATTCGTAATTATTTTGTAGATAAAGGCAAAGAACTAATAGTACAACTATGTTGTGGTATTTATACTTTAACGGAAGAGGATTATACTAATGTTAATGTAGACCACATGATAGATTTAGCAAGAGTAGCAGAATTAAAAGTAAGAGAAACAAAGAAAGAAGGTTATGAGTTTTATAACCCTAATCAATGGCAAAAAGGCAAATGGATGTCAGATGTTGTAGGACATTTAAAGTTTGCTATTGCAAATGGAGAGATACAAGTTTATTATCAACCACAAGTAGATTATTCTAGTGGCGTATTAATTGGTGCTGAAGCGTTGTGCAGATGGAATCATACAAAATTGGGTTGGATTTCACCGGGAGAATTTGTACCTGCCTTAGAGGATGCGGGCTTTATAAGTGAACTTGATTTCTATGTATGGGAACGAGTTTGTCAGGATTTGAATAGATGGAATAAAGAGAATAATCGAAAAACGGTTTCAATTAATGTATCTCGTTTTGATATAAAAACTGATGTTGATATAGTTGAGTATTTATATGGACTTGTTCAGAAATATGAATTAGATATAGACCAATTAAATATTGAAATTACAGAAACAGCTTATGTGAATAATGAGATTTTAATAGATATTACGCAACGTTTTAGAGATTTAGGCTTTAGAGTCGAAATGGATGACTTTGGTAGTGGTTATTCTTCATTGAATATGTTGAAAGAGATACCGATTGATAGAATAAAACTGGATTTAAGATTTCTCTCTAAAGATACTTCTGATGAACGAGGTCGTATTATCATTGAATGTCTAATATTTATGGCAAAACGATTAGGTATAGATTTAATTGCAGAAGGCGTAGAAACTGAGGAACAAGCAAATATGCTTAAAGAATTAGGTTGTACTTCAATGCAGGGTTATTACTTCTATAAGCCTTTAAACGTAGAGTCTTTTGAGAAAGTATCTGAAACCACATAAATAAGAGTATTTTGTAAGGCATTATCTTTAGATAGGTAATGCCTTATTTTTAATGATTTTAACAGAATTAACACTTTTAACACTTTTAACACTTGTTCTTAAACATTATTAACAGTATGGCATAGGGCTTATTATGTTATCAAACACATAATTTAGATAAATATGTTATCAATGACATAAAACTTTTAACCTTATTAACCTTATTAACTATTGACAATTAACCCTATTAACTATAAAATAAAAGATTTTCTTTTAAGTTTAATACGGTTATTTTGATAAGATAGAAAGATAAGTTGTATATTTCGCTGCACCAAATAAAATAAACTTAACATTTTGCTGACTTAGTTATGTTAGTATTTTTTTATTTACATTATAATTTAAGCATAACATAAAGGAGGGAAAACGTTATGTTAGAGAGAAAAGATATTGTAAAAATCGGAGCCTTTGTAATTGCTGGTCTAGTATTTATAGCAAGTGCTATTGGTGCGATTTACGTAGTTTTTTCACCTTACAAGAAGAATATTGTAGCGTCAAGTGACACCTACACAGTTAAGACATCAGAGGGTAAGTTGACTTTGATTTATGAGTTAGGTGACTTAGATTTAATGGGTAAAAAAGAATATAGTGTGGATGACGTAAATTGTAATTATACTGTAATAGACTATGAGGGTGCAAGAAAAATAGGACGTGTATATCATGCAACCATTGAAAAAGAGATAGTTTACTTACCCAAGCAGATAAAAGTACAAGAGGGTACTGAAATTTGTTATAACGCATATACTCATGAATATGCTAATCAGAATGAAGTACAAGTATTCCCTAAATGGTTATTAACAGTTTGTGAATTGTATTGTTGTGTTCTTTTGCTTGTAGTTTTAGCTTTAGTATTAGCTGTTATATCTTTGGTAACTGGTGTAGATATTGATTTTAGAAGATTCAGATACAGATAGAAAGGATTATGCTTAGTACAAAAAGGGGGCAATTTGCCCCCTTTTGTGTTGAAATAAAGGGGCAAAATGCCCTTTTATAGAAAGATACTATTACAAAGGTTAATAGTTCAGGCTTGGAAATTTTAAAAATCGAAGGCTGTTTAAAAAATATTTAGTTGCAAAATTTTATTTTAGATATTATTTGATATTTACTACTTTTGTATTTAGATGTTCTGTATTTTCTTATATAATTTTAACGATACATATTCGTATCAATAAAAAATTTAAAATCACCTTAATAATACTAAGTAGTGTTGACAGCGTTTGTGCTATGTGATAAATTATATATAGAAATAAATTCTCATTTTTGTTATTGGCATTTTATGTCTCCACAAGGTACCACATAATCAAATGGTTATGTGGTATTTTTGTTTTGTTAATTTAGCTAACTCAATATTGACAAGGGTTTGTTAATATGTTAATATTATTTTAGTTGATAAACATAAAGGAGAAATAAAGATGTCAACCGAATTATTAGAACATAATCAATTAACTTTTGAAGAAGTTGAAAACTATATAAATAAAGGACAGGATTGTTGTGTAGTAAATCCTTGTGGTAGCGGTAAGACTTTTGTAATGGCTGCTATTATAAATAATCATTCAGATAAGACTTTTACTTTAGTAACTAAACAGAGTAATGCAAAGGCTTATTATATGAGAAAGGATGACGCTTTTTCAAGGGTTAATATTATTACGTATAATAAGTTATTGAATGATTTTAAGGCTAATGCACTTGAAAAGTATGATACTGATTTTATGCTGCTGGATGAAGCACATTATATGGGTGCGGAAAAGTGGTTTTTGCCTATAGGTTGTATTAAAAAGAGATTTAAACCAATAATGGTGGGTTTTACAGCAACTCCACAGAGATTTCAGCAACAGGGAACCAATGATAGTATTGTTACAGATTATTTTCAGGGTAATTCTGCAGGAAATTTTACATCAAAAGAGTTAAGAGATAGGGGTTTGTTTGTAGAACCAGAGTGTGTTGTATCATATTATAATCTTGATATGGAATTAGATAAAAGAATTGCTAATATTGAGAATTCTGATATGGATGAAAATAAGAAAGGGTTCTATATTACCAAACTTAATAATATTAGAGAACAATGGGAGAAAGAATCTAATCCAAGTATTATTATAAATAGATATGTACCTAATTATTTTTATAAAGAGTCTTGTAATCGAATATTAGTTTATTCTCCAAGTATGACTATGCTTGAATCCAATAAGCAGTTAGTTATTCCTATATTAAAAGAAATGCTGAAAGGTAAGGTTGTTAAGACTTATGATTATACATATAAGACTGATAGACAAGCATTTGATGAATTTTTGATTGAGGATGATTCGTATGTAAAAGTATTGTTTTCAATAGATAAAATTATGGAAACTATACATATAGATGACCTTAATATTGTTATAATGTTACGACCATCTGTATCTAATCGTATTATCACACAACAATATGGTAGAGCAAATAATGTTAGTAATACTAAAAAAGCATTGATATTAGATTTTGTGGGTAATATAGATACGTTAAATAGTGTTTCATTTGATACAGCATTGGGTACAAAGGGTGAGGTAGGTAAAAGTAATAAAAAGTCTATAAGTATTAATTTGCATCATATAGGTATATATCAAGATTTGTTTTCACAAATAGATAGATGTTTACAGCGTTATCCTGTGTATACTTATAATAATTTGACGGGAAGTGCTTCATTTTTTGCAAATGTTTATTCATGTGATAAGACAAAATTATCAGAAAAGTTAAAACTTGGCTTTGATATGGAAGATGCTATAGCTTTTTCTAGGGTAAAAGAGAAAAAGTTGAATCAGGATGTATTTGATAATAAGCGAGTTTATGAAGTAGCTGAAAGTGGTCCTGAACTTTCTATGGATGTCTTGACTGATATTGTGGCTGATTTTATTAAACATAGACATATAGTAGATGAAGATATGCAACAAGATTTATATGTGCTTGCTTATTCTAAGGCTTATTCTACAAGAATGGAAGTAATGAGTAGATTAAATAGTTCATATACGATTTGGTGTAGAAGACAACGTAGGCATGATGAAGTGTTTATGCCTTATATTGAGGAAAATTTACCGTTAAAAGAAGAGGAAACAGAATTTAAGAATGTTTATGATGAACAATTAAGAAACGGTTTTGATAAAGCTATTGAAGCACGTTGTACAGAACGAGAAACAAACGTAGTCACAGAATATTTTGGTATGGATGAGGGTGTTTCTCGTACTTTGGACGAGGTTGCTGCTTTACATAATGTGACTAGGGAGAGAATACGTCAAATAGTAAATAAGACACTACGAAAATTGCGTCATCCTAGTTTAACTAAATACTATAAAGATTGGGTAGATACTAGTTATAAAAAGGCAGTACCTAAGATTGAGGTAGAGGAACGTCTTAAGTTAGAAATAGATATAGTTAAACATCAGAATCTATCTGTAAAGTCTGTTAAAAAACCTGATTTGCATTATGATAATGCTACTTTAATTGAATTATTAAGGTTTTATGATATATATGAAATTGCAGATGAAATATCTAGTAGAAAAGGTGTTTACGAAAAAGCAAAAATTCTTGCAGTTAAGGAAACAACAGATTTTATGAAACAGTTTGATTTCAAAGGAATTAAAACTGTTATGTATTGGGACATAAAGGAAGTTGTTAGTGATATTTTATTGTATAAGTCTATGAAACCCAAGGCATTAAAACAAAAAGTAGAAAGTCTTGTAACAGAGATTAGGCTTAATGAAGATAAAAATGTTATGCATTCTATAAGAGATTATGAGGATTATCAATATCTTAAGAGTATGCTACCTAAATAATATGTATAGAATTTGTTGACATATAAGGCTTAGTATAGTAATATACTACTAGAGTGTTTGGATAATGTCGTTGAATGTTGAGTTCAGCGACCATAAGAATCACCCCCTTGCCTTATAATAACATTGATTATAAAGGTTAAGGGGTCCTTTCTTTTATAGGAGACTGATGAATGTATATATCAGATATAGATATTAAGTTTACAGCCGAAGATAAAACAAATTTAACACTACATAGACGTAGCAGAGAAGAAGTGAAGTTGCAGAAACAATACTATATGAAACGAAAGGTGTTGTTGCAAGTATTCTTTATGATATTAGCAATAGCTACATATATGTTAATGGGTAAGGCAAGTGATAACATTTGGTTTATTTTTATGTTGCTTTGTGTAATGTCTATATTTGGTTTGATAGTGATGGAATGGTGGTATTTGTGGAATAAAAAACTATTAACAAGTCCAAATTACCTAGAGATAGAAGTAGTAGAGCGTCTAAGTATAGAAAATGTGACATATTCTACAGATTTTAATGTTGCCCATTATTATCCAGTAATAGGTAAAGATACAACTACCAAGTATCAAAGTAAAATTTACCTACCTAAGAGAGATTATGATAACGTAGAGATAGGTACAATATTAAAGGTCAATATAACTGATACTATGTTACTCAATAAATTATAGTAATTATTAAGATTGAGCCACCTCGAAAGAGGTGGTTTTATTTTTGCAAAATAATTAGTATCAAACACTTGCAATTAAACGATTTGTGTGTTATAGTACTTTTAGTAACTAAAATAAAATTAACATTTTGTATAAGAAAGGTACTTATGATGGAAGGTAAGATTTATTGTTTTCAGTATGATATAACTAATAATTTAATATTTAGGCAAGAGTACGATTACTTTAAAAATGATTCAGAATACGTGTACTTTGAACTGGAAGATGGTAGAACAATATGTTTAAATCGAGTAGATGTAGAAGTAGATAACGAAATAGATGTAGTAAATATCGAGGGTAGAAAAGTTATATGGCTTTATACTTTCATAGACGATATAAATAGGGCATTAGACGTATTGTATAGAAAGATAGAGTCTGAGCGTGAGAAAGTGAAGGCAGAAATTGAAGCTAAACAAAGAAATTATGCAACGCTTTCAGATATATTAGTTACTTTTGAAGAGAAAAAGAATACTATTAAAGAAAAATATCCAAATGGAGTAAAAGAGAACAATTAAGTATATAGTACTTTTAATAACTAAAATAATATTAACATTTGTTAGACAGAAAGGGCTATAAGATGGCTAAGAAAACTAAGAAGAAAGTGTATATGTTTCAGTACTGGGTAGAGGACGATAAGGTATTTCGTGAAGAGTACACTTATAGTCAACTATCAAAGGACAGTCCTTATATTCATATAGATTTAGAAGATGATAGGGATGTCTCAGTAGATAGAGAACACGTAGAAAAAGATAAAATTGAAGTTGCAAGAACAGACGAGGGTACATGTATTTATTTATATACCTTTAAAGATGATGTGAATAATGCTTTGGCAGTAATCCGTAAGGTATATGATGAACTACTAGAAGAGTATAGAAAATCAGTTGTGTTTTATGAAAATATGATTGCTACATTGGATGCAACACAGAAAAGAATAAAAGAGCAATATCCTAATGGAGTTAAGGAAAGAAAAGGAGCATAATTATGATTGATGAACAGAGATTAGATTTATTTGTAAAGACTATGGCAAAGAGTGAAAGAGCGATTTTAAATGCAGTAGGCGCAAAGAAACAGGAACAACTTAAGGGAGTACTTCATAAGTTCGAGAAGTATGGTATTTTAGTTGAGAATCAAGATAATCCCGCAGTTAAGACTTATGATACAAGTAAGGTTACAAAGATGCTAGAATCACTAAAGGGTGATGTGAGAACGTATCCTAACACTATCTTTGAATCAGAAAGCGGTAAAGAGTGTATTACTATCGAAGCTTTAGACAGCATTATAGACCAAAAGGTTAAAGCATTGTTTGAGACGAAGTAATTATCATAAATGCAAAGGAGCAGAGAACTTATAAATGGGTATTAATTCGGATTTTTTAAATCAAAATGTAGATAAAGAGTTTGAAACTATGCAGAAAGCTACACAGAAACACGTAACTTATGCTCATAGTTTTACGCCACATTTTGTTTGTAATTGTAGTCTTTGCGGTACTACAAAAGAAGTGGAGTGTTTGCGCTTTGGACATAATTTAACTAATACTGTTAATGTACTTTATGTATGTCCTGTGTGTAAGAAATGGTTTGGTAACTATTTGATTACAAATAAAGCAGATGATATGAAGGATATAGAAGAATGAAAACAATTGGGGACGTTTTATGGAATATTGGGTTTTTCTTATTTATTGTTATATGTTGTGTTTTGTTGGTGTATAATGAGAAACAGATAGATATAGGATTAAGAAATGAAGCATATAAATGTATAGAGCAAAACTATAGTGTAATGATAGGTGAACGAATTGTAGATATGACAACAGTAGAGAACAAAGGGGACTTTTTGGAGCAATATAAGGTTATAGATATAGATGATACTAATAAAGTAATAGTTTTACGTAAATGTAAATAAACGAATGGAATACCTGTTTGATTTATTTGAATTTTTATGTTATATTATATACAACATTGAAACCCGTTCAATGTAAATAGTGTCAGAAAAGGGTCTTGTAGCAATGCAAGACCTTTTTCTTTAGGAGGAAATAATATTATGTTACCGGGCGAAGAAGGACTTTGGGTAGTTATAATTTATGTAGGAATAATATTTGTTGCTGTTATGTTTGGAGTAATAGGCTTGGGTGTTTTATCTTGTTCATTAGGTATAAAATACAAGAAAAAAAGTAAAGACTCCTTAGACAGTAATATAATTAAAAAATATAAGTTTTGGTCATATTTTTGGTTTTGTATTTTTGGTTTGGATGTTTTAGTAGTATTTGGATTTATTTGTAGAGAAGTTATTTGGAATTTAATAGGACGAATTTAATTAAGGGGATTTTATGATAATTAAAAAACCACATTCTAGTACTAAGGATATTAAAGGTGCTATTTTATTTAAGCTTATTTCTATATGTTTATTGGCTTTATTGGGTTATCATTTTTATTATGTTTATTTACATATTTTTGCGTCAGGGCAACAATGTGATAACGCATTAGGCTATTCTTGGGGTGGTACAAATATAGTTGATTTTCATAAGAAAATGTATATACAAATATTGCAATTCTTTAATCTTCCATCTGATAAGGTAGTTATTATGAATTGGGTTGAATTAGCTCAAGTGACTTATTGGATAAGTTTTTTTATAAGGTTATTTTTTTATTCTTTATCTTTTATTCTGATTTGTGTTTTTCTTAGGTTTAAACAAAGTATTTTTTATCTATTATCTTTATGTTGTTTTGTATTATCGTTATATACTTATATTTATCCGTTTGAAACTCGAATAGAAAATGTAGTAAAACAACATAATGCTGAATTAGGCTATCAAGATTATGCTGTGTGGACTAGTAGTGGGTTTGATATACAAGGTTTGGAGGAACAAGATAAGTTTACTTCAGCAACAAATGTAGAGGTTATTGATTTTCATAAAATAGTAGTAGATAAATAATTTAGATAAGGTTATGTTATACATAGCCTTATTTTTGTATGGTTTTAAAAGTATATGTAAATTTTTGTAATATTAATATATTAATATTTTTCTTGAGACGATTTTTTATAAATTAGAGATTATTTTATTAAAAATAGGTATATATTCATTATTTTAAATACGAGGTTTTTATGTTAAAACATAGGCTATTTGGAGTTTATAAAGGTTTTTTTATACCAAGTATGTTTAGTGGAAGTAATCATGTTTTTCTTGAATGTACGAAACGAGGTAGATTAACCAAAGGTGCTTTGGAGAAAGCAGTTAATTACTATTATAAAATAGGCGGTGATGATAGGAATATCACACGAGATTATATAAGACAGCAAATAAAAGAAGACATGGTACCATGTATTATGGAAAGGATAATAGATGGTAGGGTAAAATGTTATAAGGATTCTGATATAAGTGATTTTAACATTTTTTCAGCATCTAGTGTTCTTATTTTAACTAAGTTCAATCCTTCTTTAAAGGTAAAACCTTTAATTATAGGGGAAACGCAGAAAGACGGTATTTATGTAAGTTTAGGAAGAGAGTTAAAAGTATTCAAGAATGATTTAAAAGCATGTATTGATTATATAGTTCTTTGTTTGCACAGAGATAAAATGCTAGAGATGCAATTAGGACATCAATTAGAGAATGACGAACCTTCTCGTACAGATTTTGTTGTTGATTTTGTAAGAAAGAAAATCGGAGAGAAATAATGGGTAAGGAATATAAAGGCTGGCTTATGCCAAGAGATATATTTGTAGAGAGTACAAGTTTAAAGAGGCGAAGCCCACAAGCAATTGACAAGGTAATAGAAGAACTATGTAAAAAGTTAGGGCTTTCAACAGCAGATAGTGCAAAGAGAAATCCAGAAACAAGAAGGGCTATAGGAAAGAAAATGTTGCCTGCCACTTTAACGTTGATGCCTAATGGAAAGTTTCATATAGCTTGTAGAGATATATCTTCAAGTGGAATGACTGATAGAGAGCATTTAACAGTAGTGCTATTGGAAGATAATATAGACTATGTAGATGTGTATGTAGGAGAAGATGACGAGGGTTTATTTTTTGAGTCACCTACAATGAAGAAACATTTTGGTAGAGATTATCAAGGTGGTCTTAGAGAGGTAGTACCTATATTAGACGAACATCATGAGTATATTTTAAAAATGCACTCTAACTTGAAATATGTAAAAGATACTTCTGTATGTAACAGATTAAGTCAGTTTATACAGTTGGTTAATTTTGTAGCACCTTTAACACCAAAGGAAAGAAGGAGATATGATTTATGAGTTGGCAGGGTAACGAAAGAGAATTTATCAAATGGGATTCAAAAGAAGAGGTAATGGATGCTTTCTATCAAACCACGGAATATGAAATACCACGTAGATATGCAGAGGATGCAAGATGTGTATGTGCGGGTACAGCAAAGAGCATAGAGGAAGCAAAACAGATGGTGCTACGAGCATGGGAAAGAGTAGAATCAGGACTTGTTTATGCACAAGTAGAAACCACAGGAATACCAAAGACAACGCAAGAGATAGCACAGCGTAAGGTAAATGAAGAAAAGAAGTTAATGTCTTATGTAGCAAAGAATAATTGTTATGATAGGAAATCAGCGACAATAGGTTGTAAGAATTGTGGAAGTTCATTAGCAACAAAGTATATGGCAGCAAAGAAGTTGAATAAGTGTCCTCTGTGTGGTTCTGAATTAAGAAGTGATACAGTATTAAAGACAATACAAGGTTATCAAGCTAATATAAAGAAGTATGAAAAACAGTATGCAGAGGGCATAAAGAAGGCAAGAGGTAAGTCAATATTTTATTATGGTTCTTGTCATTATTATGTAGGCTAAATCTAAAATAACTATTAAATAATTTTGATATTTTCGATTTAAAATTGACGAAAGTTCTATTTTATACTAAATTATAAAAGTATAGAGTAGAACTTTTTTAATGCAAAAGGCGGTATTATCTATGTATAAATTATCCGAATTTACCAAACCTATGTATAAGATAGGGGAAGTAAAAGACTTATTAGGAGTAACGACACAGACACTACATAATTATGAAAAAGAGAGCCTTCTAAAGTTTGAGAGAACGCAAGGAGGGCATAGGGTAATAACGAAGAAAGAGTTAGTTCGCTATTTAAGAGATAGGGGGCTTATTGAAGATGATTTGCAGAAAGAAAAATGGGATGTAGTATATGCAAGGGTAGATACTATGTCAGAGGCAAAATTAGGTGATTTAGATATACAAGCCTTCAATGTAATAGAGGGCTTTAGTGAAGATATAAAGAAGCTCAAGATATTTAAAGAAGTAGGGCTAAGTACAGATGATGCTAGAAAGCAATTAAATAAAGTCTTAGATATGATTTTACAAGATGAAGTAAAAAGACTTTATGTAGAATCAAAGGGTACGATAGCCAGCACAGGATATAGATATATTGAGAAGTTGTGTAATTATAAAGGTGTAAAGATACATACTTTAAAGTAAAGCGAGAACAGAGAGGTATTTTATAGTGAAACCATCAAAGAATATATTACACGATAAAGGAGTACAGATAGAGGGTTTAACAATAAAGACAAAATTGATTTTATCTGTATTACCAGTAGTATTAGTATCGTTGATAATTTTAACATATGTAACAACGGTATTAAATCAGCGTGTTATTTTAGAGAAATCCAATGAAGAAATGACAGCTATATTAAGTGATTATACAAGTAGGGTATCAGGTGGATTAGATACGATATGGACGGAAACAAGTGATTTAGCCGAATTTGTAGGAAGTACATATACGACTACAAAGATAGATAGTTATGAAGAGGCAATAACACGCATAATAAAGTCAAATAATAAGATATTAGGGTCAGGCTTATGGTTTGAGCCTACTGCTTATGACATTTCTAGTAAATATTATGGGGTTTATTGGTATAAACCCTTAAGTGATAAAGGTGTATGGGATGATGGAAAGGTAGAAAAGACATTAGAATATTCAAATGCGACTTATGATTATTTTAATCAAGGATATTATAGTAATGCGAGGAATGCAGAGATAGGAACAACAGTAATGACAGAGCCATATTATGATGAAACAACAGGCTTTGTAATGATAACATGTTCCTCGCCTATATATTCTAAGAATAATAGATTTATAGGCTGTGTAACCATAGATATTATGTGTGATTATATTGAAACATTCTTTGATGAAATACAGATAGGAAATACAGGAAGAATGTTGTTATTGGATGGTAATTATAATTATTTGTATCATCCAGATTATGATAATGCAATAAAACAAGGTATAAATCTTCATGATACAAAAGATATGGGTACAGAGGTAGAAGTAAAAGATTTTGGGGAAACCTTAGTTACTATTGATGATACACCTACTTTGTTATATTGGATGCGAGTACCAAATACCACATGGAAGATAGGGTTATTAATAGATAGGGCAGAGGTTTTAGCAGATTCAGAACAACTTATTTTAGCAGGGTTTATAATATGTATTGCGTCTGTAATTATATGTGCAGTTATGATATTTGTACATGCTTATTACTTTACTCGTGCAGCAAAGAGTATAGCAGAGAGTATGTATGATTTAGCAGAGGGTAATTTTCATAAGATAAATAAATATGCGAATAAGAAAGATGAATTTGGTGTAATGATAAAGTCTACAAATTTACTTGTAGAAAAGTTATTTGCCACAACAGATGATATAAATAAAGTCACACAAACAGTTGTAGATGCAACAACAGAATTATCAAATGAATATGTAGTTTTATCTGATGCATCCACAGATGTAAAGAATATATCAGAAAACCTATCAAAGGGTATAACTACAGGAAGAGAGCAAGCACAAGGTCTATTAACTAAGTGTGATACATTATCAAGACAGTTAGATGATTTAACAGAGAATGTAGTTACGATACAGAGTAATGTAAAAGAAGAGCCAGTTATTGATATTACAATAGTTAATGATTTAAAGAGAAGTATGTCTGAATTAGTAACTCTAGTAAAAGAGATAGTAAATAGGGTACAACTTTCTACTGAATCAATAAATGCTATAAATGAGAGTTTAGATAATTTATCTTATAATGCAAGACAGACTAATATGTTATCGTTAAAGTCAAGTGCGAAAGCAGCGAGATTTGGAGATTTTGGAGCAACAACGGTAGCTCTAATAGATGAAATTACTAAATTATCAAATACAAGTTCAGATATAACTTATCATACAAAAGATAAAGTAGCAGAAGTACAAACAGAGTTTGACTTAATGGATACTAAGCTTTCTAATTTAGACCAACTCAGTCAAGATATAGATAAGTTATTAGATACTATACCTGATATTATAAGAAAAGAGAGTGCTAAACAAGATACTACAGATATAAATAAAATTTTAAAACTAGTACAACTTTGTGATAGCACAAGAATAGAGTTGCAAGATGCTATAAAAGACCTAGAGCCTCTATATGATGATAATGCAGAAATAGTGACTAAAGCAGATGATTTAGTAAAGCGACTAAATAACTCAGTAGAAGTCATAGAGGGAAATACAGATAATTTACAAGAAACTGTAAAGAATCTTGAAACTCAGATTTCATTTTTCAAGCATTGATAGAGGTAGAGCATGAATGAAGTTTTAAGAGAAGAAAAGAAGTTTTTAATAACTCAAGAGGACTTATATCGAATATCAGGTAGATTAGCAAATGTAATGCAGTTAGATGACCATTCAGAGTCAGAGGGGTACACAATCAGGTCTTTGTATTTTGATTCATTATATGACAGAGATTATGACGAGAAAGAACAAGGAATAGAATTAAGAAGAAAGATACGATTAAGGAATTATTCACCAGATAATGATTTTGCGAAACTTGAAATAAAGCAAAAGCAGGGTATGTATCAAAAAAAGAGGTCATTAACGGTATCGAAAGAGGTTGCATTAGAGTTAATTAAAGGGAATATAAGTGTACTTCTTAATGAACATGATGATTTTGCAGATGAATGTTTTTATATAATGTCGCAGTATCAATATAAACCAAAGGCGGTAATAACCTATTATAGAAAAGCATTTGTAGCGAAAGAGAATAGTATAAGGGTAACATTTGACCATCATTTAAAGGGTACAGAAACGAATTTTAATATATTTGATAAGAACATCAATGAGAATTATATATTGGACCCATTTTTAGCGGTATTAGAGGTTAAATTTAATGGGTTTTTACTAAGTTATATTAAAGATGCTTTACAGATAACGGACAAATCAGAAACGAGTGTAAGTAAGTATATATTAGGACGTTATCAAATGATGAATGAATTTGTATGAGAGGTTAGATTATGAAAGATACGCTTATTAAATTGATAATGGAATCAGGGTCATTAACCACGGAGGATATATTTTATCGAATATTATCTGCAGTTATAGTATCACTAATAATTTATGTATCGTATTGGGTAACTCATGCAGGTACAACATATAGTAGAAAATTTAATGTTTCTCTAATAGCTTTAACAATCTTGACAGCAACAGTAATGACAGTAATAGCTAATAATTTAGCACTATCATTAGGTATGGTTGGTGCGTTGTCTATTGTAAGATATAGAACAGCTATTAAAGATTCAAGAGATACAGTATATATTTTCTGGTCGATTATAGTCGGAATATGTTGTGGAGCAGGGGATTATACAGTAGGTGCTATTGGAAGTGGTGTAGTATTTATAGTTTTATTGATACTAGGACGTTTTAGAAATGACAATAGAATTTTGTTAGTAATAAGGGGTTCAAGAAGTCATGAGTTAGAATTAGAGTCCGTAGTAAATCAATATTTTAAAGGTAAAGCAGTAATGAAGGTAAAAAATACTACAGCGACTACAATAGAGATGATTTTTGAAATGAATAAAAAAGTATATCAAAAGATGTATGAGCAAGATAAGAGTATAACAGATAGATTATATGAAATTGCAGGAACAGAGTATGTAAATGTAGTCACACAATCAGATGAAGTAACAGGCTAAAAATATGAAATATAAGTTAATGGCATTAGGGCTTATAATTGCTGTAATTATAGCCAGTTTTGGAATTAAATATTTAGACGGTAAAACGTCATTAGAGAGAGTGCATCAACATAAAGAGTATACAGAGATACCTACAATAGATATAAATGTTGATGGACAGACAATAGAAGGTGCGCCTTTATATGAGTTAGACAAAGAGGGTACAGTTACTTGGGAAAGATATATACATGAAAATTCGTTATCAACTGATGGAACAATAGCATATCATGATTCTAAGACAGATGTAAGCACAAATATGAAGATACATATAAGGGGTAATTCTTCTCGTTACTTTATGAAGAAATCTTATGCGGTACATCTTTTTGATAATAAATGGAATGAAAAATCTCTTTCTTATGCAGATATGGGAGAGTCAAACGAATGGGTATTAAATGGACCTTGTTTAGATAGAACGCTTATTCGCAATTATATGTGTATGAATATAGCTGGTGACATAATGGATTATGCACCAGAGGTAAGATTTGTAAATCTAAATATAGATGGAGAATATCAAGGTGTTTATCTTTTAATGGAAACCATAACAAGAGAGCAGTCAAGGCTAAATTTGTCAAAAGCAAAAGAGAGCAATATGGTTACAAGTTATGTTGTAAAGCTAGATAGAGATAGACCTGATGTAAATAAAGTCAAAACATTTAGTGATTATACATTAAAAACAGGTGCATTAGCTTATGATTTATGTTATCCGGGTAGAGATACCATTACAGATATTAAGTATAATTATGTAGTAGATGATATGAGTCGTATAGAAAAAGAGTTATATTCTTACGATTTGTTTCTTGATAAACATAGTTATTTAGATGATATAGATATAACAGCGTTTGCACAGTATTTTCTTATAAATGAGTTTTTTGGAAATATGGATGCAGGGTATTATTCCACGTATTTGTATAAAGATGTTAGAGGAAAAGTAAAGCCTTGCGTATGGGATTTTAATAATGCTTGTGATAATTATATGGAGCAAGAAAATCCTTATATAGGATTTGATATGCAGTATGCTCCGTGGTTTGAGCGACTTGTAAAAGATGAAAGGTTTACAGATGAAGTTATTTATCAGTATAAAGAACTTAGAAAGAGTTATTTATCAGATGAATATTTGCAAAATTATATAACAGAAACAATAGATTTTTTAGGTGATAACATTAAAGCTAATTATGAAGTTTGGGATGATGTATGGGATTACACAAATAAGAATTGGTATGAACAAGCCACTAATTATTTGAATCCATTAGAGAGAAATGTTACAAGTTATGATGATGCAGTAACACAATTAAGAACATACATAACAAACAGAGGAAATTGGCTGGATGAACATATAGAAGATATAAAACAATATTCGCATCCATCAAAAACAGCGAATGATAGGACAACATGAAAAGAGTAATTAATGTAATTGTAAGTATAGTTATATTGGGATTTATACTATATTTTTTAAAATTTTATACAGGTGGGTATATACCGATTGATTCAAAGAAAGAATCAACGGCTGTTTTTTTAGTGCAAGATGGTGAGATTTATTCAAATAGACACGATAAACTGACAAAAATCACAGTTAAAGGTGTAAATATTGATAATTTTATACCTAGTCACAATCCATCTGACTATGCTATAGACAAGAAAACATGGCTTAGATGGTTTGAAGAAATTGCATCTATGGGTGCAAATACAATAAGAATAACAAATATTTATAATCCTACGTTTTATAATGCTTTTTATGAATATAATAGTAAGGCTGAGAAACCTTTATATTTAATACAGGGTATAACAGTTTCAGATTATGTAAATAATAATTCCAATGATGCCTATGATGGAGAGTTTTATCAAAAATTGCGTGAGTATGGTTTATGTGTAGTAGATGTAATCTATGGCAATCGTAACATTATGGATAATAATGTACATGGAAGTGGAGTATATAGAAAAGACATATCTAAATGGGTATTAGGTTATCTTGTAGGAAATGAATGGAATAGTGATACTATAGCATATACAAATAATAAAGATGAGGAAAAAGGTGGTGCATATAGAGGAACTTATTTAAGCACAACAGAAAATGCAAATGCTTTTGAAGTTATGTTGTGTAAAATAATGGATGCAATGGTAAGTTATGAAAGTCATAAGTATCATAAGCAAAGATTAATAAGTTTTGCAAATTCACCATCAAGTGACCCATTTATTTATGAAGAGGGTTATGACCTTTTATATAATAAGTATGTAGATATAGATATAGAAGATATTAAACAGAGACATTATAAAGGATTATATGTTGCTTATTCAATATATGAGTTAGGTAATAATTATGAAATTGAACTGTCAGAGAGAACTAAGAATAAGCTGCATAATATAACAGAGATAGGCGATAAAGAAGGATATTTACATGGGTATCTTGAAATATTGACAAAATATCATAGTTACCCTGTTATAGTAACAGCGTTTGAATGTAGCACAACTCGTGGGGTATTAAAAGGTACAGAACCTTATACAGAGCAAGAGCAAGGACAAATTTTAGTAGAAAATTATAATAATATAATTGCATCTGGAGCAAAAGGTGCGTTTATAGAAAGTTGGCAAGACTCATGGGTAAAACAAAGTTCTAATACATTATATGGAATTAATACTACTCATGCAGAAAATTGGCATGATATGCAAACTGTATCGCAAAATAAAGGAATATTAGCATTTGAGCCTTTAAATGCTTATCAAACTGTATATCTTGATGGAGAGTTTGAAGATTTTGATAAAGCGGTACAAGTAGGTACATTTAATAATATGACTGTAAAATACAGTTATGACGCAAATTATATGTACTTTGCTATACAAGGAAATAAAGATTTTGCAACTACACCTACTTATATAGCATTTGATATAACACCTAATAGTGGCGCATTTAAGTATACAAGTAATGATAATACACAATTTAAGTTTGAAAGAGGGGCAGATTTTGTTTTACAGATAGACGGTAAAGAGAATACAAAACTATATGTACAAGAAAGATATGATGGCTTTATAGAGAATTATACAGATACCTTAACTAAAACTGATGCTTTTGCAAATCCACCATTAAAAAATTCAGAGATTTTTAATGTAATTGGTATGTTACAACAGATACAGAGGGCAGATGATAGTACCTATGAAAATATGTCTATTGATGATTATTTGGAAGTATTGAAAGTAAGACGTTATGATACAGGTAATTTTACTTATGGTATTAGTAATCCTTCATCTGAAGAATTTAATTCTTTAGCTGATTTTTGTTTTGGTACAAATGGAGTTGAGGTAAGAATACCTTGGACACTTCTTAATTTTTCAGACCCTTCACAATGTTTTGTGCATAAAGATTATTATGAGTGTTATGGTAGAGAGGATATGAAGATTTCGGAGTTTTATATAGGTGTAGGAGATGTTAATAATACAAATATTGATTTTGCGCCAATTAAACTTACGCCTTGGAATACAGTAGAAGTAGAAGAAAGGCTTAAATCTTCATACAATATTATTAAAGAGGCATGGAATGGTATCAAGTAATGTAAATGTTTTATTATATTTATATCTGTTTGTATGTATTCTACTTATAGCCTTTAACGTATTTTACATTTTTTATGCTGACCTTATAAAGAGTGGCATATCTCGTGAAGCAGGAAATTGGGTAACCCTTATAAGAAATGAAGTAGCAAATGTAGAAACCAAAGGCGTATCAGAAAAACATTTAAAAAAGATAAAGAAAGATTGCATACATACGAATGGGTTATTAGCTTATTATAGAGCGTTAGAATCTTTAAAAACAGAGGAAGATTTATTATATAATCTTGCCCTTTATATGAAAGGTTGTAAGCAGATTTATACAGAATTAGCTTTTAAATATATAAATAAAGAGGATATGGATAAAGCATTTATGGCGTATTTTTTAGCGGATACGTATTTTGCTTTTGAAAATGATTATCAGCGTATTTATATTATTTTGAAAGAATATGTGGTTGATTCATCTATTTATTGTCGTGAAAACATTTTAAAAGCCTTATATGCGTTAGGGGATGCAGAAAAACTTTATGATTTTATTCTGTTAATAGATAGGAATGAAATGTATCATCATAAGAAATTGCTTACAGATGGACTATGTTCGTTTAATGGTGATAAAGAAAGATTAGCTGAATTATTATGGAGTCATAGAGATAAAGTTTCAGAAAATACTTTATTATCAATAATAGGTTTTATAACAGTCATATCAGATGGGTACAAAGAAGAATTTTATAAATATATTCAAAAGAAAACGATACCTTTGGAAGTACGATTAGCTTGTATAAGGTATTTTAGGAAGCATACTTACGATAAAGTTATACCTTTATTGTATAGTTATATGGATGAAAATATAGATACTAATATTAGTATTGTAACTGCAAGTGTTTTATCAGCTTATCCATCAGAAGAAACAAAAGATGTTCTTAAACAAGCCCTAACAAGTAGAAATTGGTATATTCGTCTTAATGCTGCAAATAGTCTAGTAGATATAGGATTAGATGAAATTGCTCTTAAAGATGTTTTAGCCATAAATGATAGATATGCAAAAGAAGTTTTAATTTATGTATTAGAGGAAAGAGGTATAGATGTACCAGTTTGCGGAGATATTACTTGATATAGTATCAAAATTTTTCACGGTATATATTATTTTATATACTACATATTTGTTTATGTCTGTTCTTATGGGTGCTGTGCAATTATACTCAAAAGAGCGTAGATTACAAGTAAGAAATGAACTAAAGCATGATTATTATATGCCTATTTCGGTGCTTGTACCTGCTTATAACGAAGAAGTAACTATTGTAGATAGTGTACAATCTCTTTTGGACTTAGATTATAAGTTATATGAAATAATAGTAGTAGATGATGGGTCAAAAGATAATACATCAAAAGAAGTAATTGAAGCCTTTAATATGCGTAAAGTACAAAGACCTGTGCATAGAGTTATACCGTGTAAGCCTATAAAAGAAATTTATGAGACTCATGTAGGACATATAAAACTTACACTTATTAAAAAAGAGAATGGAGGAAAGGGTGACGCTCTAAATACCGGGATAAATGTATCACAATATCCGTATTTTATTTGTATGGATGCAGACTCACTTTTACAGAGAGATTCTTTAGAAAAGATAATGCAACCTATTTTGGAAGATGATAAAATAGTTGCAGTAGGTGGACTTATTCATGTAGCGCAAAGTATAGAGCGCATGAGTGGAAATATAGTAGGGTATCATTTACCAAAGAATCCAATAATTGCTATGCAAGTAGTAGAGTATGATAGGTCCTTTTTAGCATCAAGAATTTTAATGGACGGATATAGTGGAAATCTTATTATATCGGGTGCATTTGGATTATTTAAGAAAGATATTGTAGTTGCGGCAGGTGGATATGATACACATACTCTTGGCGAAGATATGGAACTTGTAGTAAAGTTACATACGTTTTGTACAAATAATAAAATACCTTATAGTATTGCATATGAACCAAACGCTTGTTGTTGGAGTCAAGCCCCAGTAGGCTTAAAAGATGTTTTAAAACAAAGAAGGCGTTGGTATTTAGGTTTATTACAATGTATGTATAAGTATAGGGCTATGTTTTTGAATTATAATTTTGGATTAACAAGTATTATATCTTATACATATTATTTATTATTTGAATTGTTATCCCCATTTATAGAGAGTTTTGGCATTTTAGTAACGTTATTTTCATTAGCAGTAGGTTTATTTAATGCAAGATTTATGATACAGTTTTTGTTATTGTATAGTTTATATGGCGCATTATTAACTATGACAGCATTTTTCCAAAGAGTATATACACAGCAAATGAGGATAAATGTTAAAGATGTTATACGAGCAGTAATAATGTGTTTGCTTGAAAATATATTCTTTAGATATGTATTATCATTCGGACGTATGGTAGCAATTGTAGGCTATCGTAAAAATAAAAACAATTGGGGTAGCTTAAAACGTGTTAAAACAGCAACAGGATTGGAAAAATAAGAAGGAGGACACAAAGATGGGTATTAAGTTAGTAAAGAGTTCAGAGTATAAGGATGATGAGTATAAGAGTTTGACATCTTTAGATTGGCAGACAGACCTTGATACTGCGTATAGTGATTTACTTACAGTTGCAGAGGGTAGTTTTTCTACAAAAAAGATGTTTTTAAAGTGTCTTGATGATGCATTAAAGATTTCTCTTATTGAATTTTGTAATGCAAATATTAAAGATTCTGATAAGCAGATGTCTACGGAGGAAATATCTAATATTGCAAATAGTAATTTTCAAGCTGAGAAATTAAGACGAGAGTTTCATAGTTATATAGAACCAGAGAGGTCTGAAGGAAATGGAGAAAGAGGTGCTTTTGATGAATAACAAAGGACTTCTACGTGCTATAGCGATATTTATATTGGGTTTAGTATTAGGTTATTTTATTTGTTTAATTACAGTAACAAAACCTAGTGTCAATATAGATAATTTAACTACTACAACCACGAATGATACAGCAACTAGTAATGTAAGCACAGAGCAAAAAGTAACGAATACAGAACTAGAGCAAACTGAACCAATAACAAATGATACAATGGTTGAAACAGTTGAAGAAGAAATAGAGAGTGAAGATATAGTAGAGAACATTAAAGAACCTGTAAAACCAATAGTAAACGGTATGTTTTCATGGCATAAATTTAAAGAGAAGTATTTGCCAATATTAGAAAAATATAATATAGACCAAGTATATCAATGTTATGATAGTCAAATAAGAGAAGGTGATTTTGAAGCTATTAACGAAAGCCTAAACCTATTAGAGGGTTATGATGTTTGGTTATTGACGGGTGACCCTAGTTGGGATGCAGATGATATGCTGAAGAAGGTAAATACTGCTAAAGAATCAGGTGGGTTTGCTGGCGTAGTATTTGATGTAGAACCTGAGAATTATGATGAGTCGTATTTAGAAAATGTCAAATTAGTATGCGAGCAAGCTGATATACCAATAATGTTTTGTGTATCTTATAGAGCTGATGTTAATATTATTAAAGAGGTTATATCTGTAAGTGATGGACTTCTTGTAATGAATTATGATGTAGGAAATGAGTATTCTAATATAAAAGAATGGATACCAGTATCAGAACAATATGGTGTACCCTTAATAACTGTATATGAGTTACAACCTTCAGACCATGATATAGGCTTACATAGTTATCATACTTATGATGGCGATATAGACGCTGCTATAAGTAATTTTGAAGAGCAGTTTGATGGCGAAGATAATATAGGAATAGCGTATCATTATATAAAGTATGTAAATACTGATTAAATTAAGGGAAGCGAGATAGTATCTCGCTTTTCTTTTGGGTTAAAATAATTTGTCAAAAGAATAGCGAATTAATAATTTAGATGACAGAGAGAATAATTTAGATAATTTTATGTATAATAACTGTTATTTCTATCTTTTAAGAAAAGAATTGAAAAGAAAGGAACCTTTGATGAAGTATGAAGTAAAGTTAGATAATTATTGTAAACAAATCGAGGCTAACAGTCCACAAGAGGCAATAATTTTAACTGTTGGCAATGGTGTAAAAGAGAGTTTGAAAATTGATAGTATATCTAAGCGTAACACTAATTATGTTAAGCCAAACTGTTCTGTTTGTTTAATTGAGGGTAATAGAAAGACACAAAATTTTTATCATATAACAGAGTGTGTCTTATATGCAACTATAGCTAGGATGGAATATGATGACGCTTTTTATGTCTATGATTATAAGTCTTTTGTGAATAAAATTGATTTACAACATTGGTTTACATATAGATGTAAGTCGTATAAAGTTGTAATGGACGATACAGTAACAATATTATTGGTACGCTTAACTTCTTTACAACTAAAAAGGTTACAGAGGTTAGAAGAAAAAGAGAATTTTGATGAAATGGCTAAAATAGTACATTCTTTAGAATGTGTAGATTTTTATACGGTATAAGAGAAAGGAGAAAAAAGATGGCAACTAAGACGTTACAAGGGTTTTATACAAAAATAGGAAATAAAGGGATATTTTTAGAGAGTTCTTTGGAGAAAAAGAGTAAAACAGTAGTAGACCGTATGATAGAGGCTGTAGGAAGGGTAAGTGGAGCTGCCCCTTTTATTATCGAACATAATAAAGAGAATACATCTTGTAGGGAATCTATGCAACGAAAGATGGCAAAAGCAACATTAGACAACAGAATGACATCAAGTGGACAACCTTATGTGACAATTTATGGTGATGGATTTTGTGATAATTTTCAATCTGAAACCTATGGAGATTTGATAATTATAAGAGAAAAAGATGTTGATAACGCACAAATAAACGGTCAGGAGCATATATTTGGGGGTAAATTTGATGAAGAACTTGAGTATATTTTACATATATTACAGACAACAAATCAACCCACAGCAGTAATTACTATTTCCGATAATCCTATGCTTAAAGATTATAAATTTTTGATAACACCAATACCTAATAAGTAATCTAGTAGTATTAAGAGGGCAAGATATATCTTGCCCTTTTGTCTTGTTTTTAATAGACAAGTATTTTATACTTAAATATAGATTTTTCTATGAAAGAGAGAGAGAGGTTAATATGAAAAAGCGATTTTTAGGTATTGTACTTTTATGTACTATGTGTTTAACAGCTTGTGGTCAAAGTTATAGTTATTCAGATAATGGTGGTGGCTTTGATATTTATAATGATTCACCTACGGCAAGTATGAAGAGTAGTGTAAGTGAGTCTGCAGTATATGTAACTGGTGGTGATTATAGTAATACTAATATCAATAGTGATTCAGCAGATTATAGTTATGATTTTCAGGCTTCTGGTAAAACAAAGAAGAGTAAAGCAGAAATTTTAGCGGATTATGAACATATTCAAGAGGTTGTTGAAGAAAAAGGTGGCTTTATTGAAAATGTTTATAATAATTATCAATACTATGATAAAGAGAATCAAAGTTATGGTACAGGGGTAGATTATATTTCAACTGGAAATCTATCATTTACTATTGAAGTTGAGAACGAATATGTTGTAGATGTATTAGCAGAATTAGAGAAACTTTGTGTAGAGAATAAATTTACAGTAACTAATTATACGCAGAGTATTCAGAACTATCAAAATTTTAAGATAGTAGATAGTTATAGTGAGGATGATTACTATTCGGATACTATTACACAAGAGGAACTGGATAGGCGTTTAATGTATGCAGATATTTCGGTAAGATTGAATTATTATAATCCTCGTGATGGTATTTCTAAATTTGGTATTAAGGTTTCAAATGCTATTGAAGATATTTGGGATAGCTTTGGTGAGATAATACAAGTAATATTTATTATATTTATTGTTTTATTTGCATTGTTTGGAGAACTTATATTGTTCTATAAGATGTTTGTGAAGATGATGTATAAGCATAGACATAAATATCCAAAGTATTACCCACCAAAGAGTGTATATGTAGTAACTAATGATGATATACCACAGTTAAAAGCTGAATCTAAGACAATAGAATATGAGAAAAACATGGACTCAAAGTAAAGGTAGAATTAAAGATTTAGGACTTGTCAAAATAGGCAAGTCCTTTTTTATTAAGGGCTTGATAAACCCTAAGATTTGGTTTATTATAAATAAAGTGATGAATTTAACTAGTTTTGATTGGAGGGTTTATGAAAAGACTTAGTATTGTGTTAATTGGGTTACTTTGTGTTCTAGTAGGATGTGGTAATCAGAATAAGTCAGCAAGTACAGAGTTAGAAACAACGCCATCAGGTATGGTAGACGCTTCACAGAAGGCTACAGATGCTTTAACAGAGCGTATAAGTGAACTAACGGAGATAGTACATTCTGATGAGGGTTCTAATGTCGCAGATGGTATGACTAGAACAAAAGAAAAAGGTGTAAGTTATTTAATTTTTAATTGTAACGGTACTTATTTCGGTTCAGCAGATGATGAAAATTATTGGTGGGAACTAAAGGTAGAAAATACTAAAGGTTTGGAGAATTTAGAGGACGGTGGCTTTGCATACTGTAATTTGAATATAAGAAAAGAAAGCGGTGGTATAGCTGGCGTAAATAATATTACAGTAGAAAAGGTAAATTCTTGTGGTAGATGTACCTTAGATGATGTGAAAGCTAGAAAAGGTGAGTTATTGATGCAATACGAATTAGAACATCCTTTTGTAGCAGGTATATCGGTGTATAAGGATTTTGTAATTGCGAATGAAACGCAAGCTGGCTACTCTGTGTATCAGAATGGTGCATTTGTGAATACTTTTGAAGATATTGATGATGTAACAAAGTTATTGAAAGATGCTGTTTCTACGGAAGAAACGACTACTTTGAACGAAGATACAAAAGGTGTGAATTGATAAACTTAATTAATGTTGATTTACGGAGGATATGATTATGTGGTTTATTTGTTATTGTGTATTGATAGTAGCTTGTTTTGGAATCGGTGCGTTAGTAGTAGGAATAATAGGTGGGTTACTCTTGAGTGCATTTTTAGTTGTGCTAGGTTTAGGTATAAAACACCCTAAAAAATATGCTATTTATACTTGTAGTTTCTTTAGTTTTATAGGGTTATCCCTTTATTTAATAGCACATCCGAACTTAGTACATTTAGGTATTTTAAAAATTCAGAATAGCGTATTTTTAACCAATATTGCATTGGCTGTTACAATAATCGTTATCTTGATAGCTGTATATTCAACCCTAAAGTTAACAAAAGGGTTATGGAATGGAGATTTTTAGGAGAGTTTTATGAGAGCAAAGTCATATTTGGATGAGGCTAGAGCGAATAAATCAGATGAATTTTATACACAGTATGAAGATATAGAAAAAGAATTGGTGCATTATAGTACTAATTTTGCAAATAAAATAGTGCTATGTAATTGTGATGACCCTGAGTTTTCTAATTTCTATGTTTATTTTAGTACTAACTTTTTAAGATTAAAGTTAAAAGAACTCATTTGTACGCATTATGCTAACGGAGAGCCATCTTATGCTTTACATCTTACAAAGGATAAAAAATGGAAACAACCTTTAAAAGGGGATGGCGATTTTAGGTCAGCCGAGTGTTTGAATTTGTTACGTCAATCAGATATAATAGTTACTAATCCACCCTTCTCGTTGTTTGATGAATTTATAAGTTTGGTAGTGCAAGAGAAAAAGCAGTATTTAGTGATGGGTCCTTTAAATGCTTTATCGCATAAAGCTATTGCTCCTTTAGTATTGCATAACAAAATACAGCTAGGTAAGAGCATACATAGTGGAGGAAGATATTTTAGGGTAGCTGCTGATTATCCTTTAACCGCTAAAACTTATAAAGTAGATGATAAAGGGTTTAAATATATTAGTGTGACAGGCATCAGATGGTACACTAATATGTTAACTGAAAAAGATTATCCTGCTTTTATGAATTTGACCTATAGTATTAAGACGTTTGCTTATAATAGCTATGACAATTTAAAAGGTGCTATTGATGTCAATAAGACAGAAACTATACCGTATGATTTCAAAGGAATAATGGGCGTTCCTATATCGTTTATAGATAAATACAACCCTAAACAGTTTGAATTGGTTGGATTTAGAAAAGGTCAAGATGGAAAAGACTTAAAAGTAAAGGGTAAAGAGGTTTTTGCAAGATACTTAATAAGAAAGAGGTAATAATAGATGGGTTTATTGAAATATCCGGGTGGTAAAGAAAAAGAATTAGATGTAATATTACAACACGCCCCTACACATTTTAAGCGTTATTTTGAACCTTTTGTAGGTGGTGGTGCTGTTTATCAAGCTATAGATGCTACGCAATATTTTATTAATGATTTGTCTACACAGTTAGTATGGTTTTATCAGAGTATAAAAGAACAAAATCCTGAGTTTATTAGTCTGATAAATAAGATGGAGTCCGATTGGCGTATTTTAGATGACTTAGTAGACAAAGATATTTTTATAGATACGTATAAAAGCTATATTAAGAATGATATTACAGAAAAAGAGTTTGAGAATTACATTAGTAAAACCATAGTAAATAATGCTGATTTGTTCAATAACTTAGGGGTACATTCTGATTATGGTTTTAAGCCTATTGTAGGTAAGGTAGTATTTGATAAGTGTAAGAGGTTATATAAATTAGAGCATAAGCAACATTTACCAGAAGAGGATATAGAGAAAAACCTTGTAGGTGCTTTTAAAGCAGCTTATTATACTTATATTCGAGATGTTTATAATAACATGGCAGATAAGAGTCCGAGCTTTCAAGCAGCTATTTATTTGTTTATAAGAGAACTTTGTTATTCTTGTATGTTTAGATTTTCAAGTAGTGGCGATTTTAATGTACCTTATGGTGGAATTTCATATAATTCAAGAAGTTTTTCAACTAAATTGGATTTATACGAGTCTATATTGTTGCAGGAAAAGATGAAAGATACTACTGTCTGTAATATGGATTATGAAAAGTTCTTATCTCAGTTTGATTTATGCGACACGGACTTTATATTTTTAGACCCACCTTATGATAGTGCATTTAGTACGTATGATACTAATGTTTTTGATATGACAGAGCAGAAACGATTAGCAGATTATTTGATAAATAAGTGTAAAGGTAAGTTTATGTTGGTTACCAAGAACACGGAGTTTATTAAGAGTTTGTATGAAGATGGTGTTGTATGTGCTAATGGAAATAAGCTGAAGGTTAGTAGTTACGATAAGAATTATTTTGTTAGTTTTATGAATAGAAATGCAGAAGATAAAAAAGTTAAGCATTTGATGATATGTAACTATTGATTTGCTACGATTATTGTTGAGGTACTTATATGTTTATAGACAAGAATAGATTCAGCCCAGAAGGTAAAGCCTTAAAAGAAAGTGAAGTAAAGCAAGTAATTAAATATATGTTGCAGACTCGTAATAGTATTACACAGAGTCAGTTACAGAGTTTATTTTTACGAAAGTATCAAGCTACAGACCTAGATTTACAAAGAAGTTCAACACGTCAAAATGAGGTTATGTATGAACAGATACTTAGGAATGTAAGATGTCATTTGGTACAGAAGGCTGTTAATCAAGATAAGAACCCAAAAGAATTATGGGTATTTAATGATGATAGTATTTTAGCAGATATAACAGGATTTGAGCCTGTGTATTATAATAAAAAGCAAGTGTTACATGAGGGTAATCATAGGGGGTCTAAGAGTTTTCATCATGCAGTAAAATGTAATTCTAATGTTGATAAGAATTTAATAGGACTTTTAGGCGAACTTTTTGTTATGAACTACTTACAGAATTTGTATGATGAAGATATTGTAAATCATAGAAGTTTTGAAGAGGGTAATGGTTGTGGCTATGATATAGAGTTGAATACTGACCCTAAATGTTTGATAGAGGTTAAAAGTACACTTGGAGATAAGGAACGACAGATAGTCTTTACTAAACATGAATATGATATTTTGAGTACAGCTAATGATAGAGGGGAGTTGGCACAAATATATAGAGTGTCCAATTTACTTTATGATGAATCAAAATTAGATTTGTTGAATCAGTTTAAAGAGGATAGTAGTATAGATATAACGCCTTTATTGAGGTCTTTGTATGCAAATTTAACTATTTATCGTTGGGAGGACTTGGTAGATAACATAGTACCAATAGAGTATAGCCTTATTTTAGATAAGTAGGATATATTATGAATATAGGTTTAAAAGAAGCTAAATCAAATAAAGCAGACGAATTTTATACACAGTATGAGGATATTGACAAAGAACTACGTTATTATCAAAATAAATTTGCTAATAAGGTAGTTTTTTGTAATTGTGATAATCCAAAATATAGTCAATTTTGGGCTTATTTTCATAAAAATTTTCAGGTCTTGCATCTTAAAAGGTTGATTGCTTTATATCTCGATAAAAATAATCAGGCTATCCTTTGGGATTATATAGGTGGTAAGGACACGGATTTAGAGGATGCTACGAGGGTAGAACTACATGAAAGTGGTGATTTTCGTAGTGATACATCAAAACGAATCATGGCAGCTAGTGATATTATAGTCACAAATCCTCCATTTAGTCTTTTTCGAGAATATATTTTACAATTATTTGAATATAATAAGGACTTTCTGATTATAGGAAATATGAATGCAATAACTTGTAAAGCTGTATTTCCTTTATTGAAGAATAATCAAATGTGGTATGGTGCTTCTATACATTCAGGCGATAGAAAGTTCACTGTACCTAATGATTACGAGTTAAATGCAGCAGGCTGTGGGGTAGATGAACAAGGTAATAGTTATATAAAAGTTAAGGGTGTTCGTTGGTTTACAAACTTGGATTATAATAAACGTCATGACGCTTTAACATTAACCAAATTATATGATGTAGAGTATTATCCTATGTATGATAACTATGCCGCTATAAACGTTAATAAGTATTCGGAGATACCAAAGGATTATACTGGAATAATGGGTGTACCTATAACATTTATGGATTTTTATTGTCCAGACCAATTTGAGATAATAGGTATAAGTGCCAGTTGGTGTGAAACCGAAGAAATGCGCAAGTTAAAATTATCTGATAAGTATAGACATAACCCAATATTAAAGGGTAAAGAAATGTATAGACGTATATTTATAAAACGAATAAAGGGTACCGTAGAATAATTTATTTTGAAACAACGAGTTTTCCGAAGGTATCTTTAAAAAAGTTTAGGTTGCTATTTTTAGTTTAGATAATAGTTTATATTATATAAATTTTTCGTTATGTATGGTAAATAATATAAGATTATTTTACAATCTAATACCAACTTGGAATAACATACTAATAGTTAAAAGTAATAAAGGCTTTGTCATTGTATTTTGACAGAGCCTTTAGTTTAATGTATAAATGTAAAAAAGGAGGTTTTCTATTATATATGATATATCATAAACTTTAACAGAACCTAAAAGGTAGGAAAAAATGTTGATAATGAGGTTTATATTTTGGAGTTTGCATGAATTTTCTGATTTAGCTTATGGCAAATCAAATTATATAAACAAAAGTGTTGACAAAATTTTAGATAATAATTATAATTTAAATATAGTCATCTTGACTATATTTATTTATTTATTTGTAAATAAAAGTTTACGGAAAGGTTGATGTCATGGGTGAAGTGAGTAGGCGCACACTAATGGGTTATTGGGATTGTCCTTACTGCAATAGAAAGAAAATAGAGGGTACTACATATGATTGTCCGGGATGCGGTCATCAGAGGGGTGAGGACGTTCAAATTTATTTAGATTTAGCTAATAAACAGTATATTGATAATCACATTAAAAAGGGTGCAGATTGGTATTGTGACTGTTGTAATTCTTATAATCCGATAGATAAAGCCTACTGTGAGAATTGCGGTTCTGCTAGAGAGGATAGCGATAAAAACTATTTTACTTTCAATAAAGAACGCAGAAATCCTATAAAAGATGTTTCTAAGTTGGATGCTGAAACCTATGAAGAAACAAAAATTCGACTTGAAAATGCAAAAGAGGATTTGAGAAAAGCTAAACAGAAACAGGAAGATTCTTATTCCGTTACAAAGAAAGAATCTAGTGAGCCTAATGAGTCTAATGAGAGTAATGAGGACACGGAGCATAATATAAAGGGTTTTGTACCTACTGAGGATTCTAGTATTTTTGATGAAACTAGTAAAGACACAACTAAATTGACAGTTTCAGCTTGTTTGAAAGTGTTCTTGTCGTTTGTGATTGCTTTTTTTGATTTGTTGGGTGACGGTCTTGGTCATATAGGGCAGAGCCTTAAGAACCTACCTTGGAAAGTTATATTTCGTATTGCATTGGGTGTCATAGCTGCATGGTTGTTTGTGTTAGTTGTTAGACCCATAAATATACAGGGTACGGTAGAAGAAGTACGTTGGACTAATACTGTTTATGTAGAAGAATTAAAAACATTTAATGAGTCTGATTGGAGTTTACCTAGTGGTGCAAGACTTCAATATACAAAGGAAGAAATACGAAGTTATGAAAAAGTCCTAGACCATATGGAAGAAGTCACAAAATCCAGAGTGGTAGAAGATGGTGGACATACCGAAAAAATCACTAAGACTCGAACAGTAGTAGATGGCTATAAAGAAAGTAAAACATATGTAGAGAATGGTGATGGAACATGGGACGAAATTGTTGATAGCGAGCCAATATATAAAACAGAGACTTATACAGAAGAGAATTGGGTACCAGATTATAAGACAGAGTATTATACTGAGGAAGTACCTGTATATAAGAATGTTCCAGTATATGATACTAAGTATTATTATGAAATAGATAGATGGGCTTTTGACCATACTGTTGTAGCTACTGATACGAATAGAGAGTTGTATTGGCCTAATGTAACCCTTGGTGAAAAAGAAAGAGAATCTAGGAGAATAACTACGTATTCTGTAATGCTAAACTATACTTATAAAGATAAAGAGACACGCAAATTGTTTGATGTATCAGAAAATGTATGGAAAGATTTAAAAGAGGGTGACCGTATAGAAGCGAAAGTTTCAGGTTTAGGTCTGACTTTGAAGGAGTATACAAAATTAGATTGATAATGAAAAGTAGAAGTGTGTTAATCATACTTCTGCTTTTTAGTTTATATAACTAAATTATTACTAACACTTTTGTAAGTAAAAATTTTTTTACTTAAATTGTTGACACATATAGATTTGTATGATATTCTCTATTTATGAGTTAAATAAATTTAACACTAATGTTAAGAAAGGAGTTGTCATGTTAGTTGTACGAAAAACTATGACTAAAGAAATAGTGGAGTATGTGGCAGGTGGTGCAGATTCTACGGAAATTGTTAAATACAATATGCACTTAGATAAGACACATAAAGCTAATAAGTTTATTGATTTGAATACAACAAAGGTAGACGGTAGGTATTTTTCCAATGCCAAGAGATTTTTTGAGTATTTGAGTGATAAGAAAGGTTACGAAAAGGAGGACGTAAGTTATGGCGAAGAATAGAACACATGTATTAACAATGGGAAGAGGAAAGAATAAGCGTCAGTGGGCTTTGACAGATGCAGAGTTTGAACAGTTTAGAATTATGTTTGCTGAAGCTGAGTTATTTGAACTTCCAGAGGGACAGACTCTCGAAGAATATGCCAAGGGTTTCAAACTAACGTTTGTTAATTAAATTATGTTTGACAAATGTATCTAAAAGCCTTATATTAAAAGAGGTTTGATGATTTTAGATATACAATAGAATAAGGGTAATGTAGTATGTTTTTTCAAAATAAGCTAAAAGCAATGGAAGAAAGAAAAGTGGTAGATACTGTTAGTAATTCTATTATTAAACTTACAGATAAAGAGAAGGAAATAATAGATTTAGTTGCTAAATTAGATTATACTAATGCTTATATTTCTATGTTGTTGTTAAAGATTGAGTTTTTAACTAAAGATGCGAATAAGGTACTAGTTGAGATTAATCAAACTACTATGACTGATAAGGTTAAACAAGTGCATATAGCTACGGTTAATCAAATGGTAGAACGTTTGATTAAGTTGAAAACAAGTTTATTTCAGATAGAAATTACATTGAAGTTAAATAATACGATAGAAAAAGAAGTTAAACGACAAGAACTTCTAGCTATACTAAAATCGGTTAGTTGAATAAAGAGAGGGTATAGATAATGAAAAAGTATTTAGGTGTAATCCTTGGGTTTGTAAGTACATTTGTTGCTATCGTTGCACGATTAAATTTAGCCTTAAATGAGCAAGAATATATTATTGTGCATGGCATACAGGCATATAAGAATGATATAAACATTAGTACGGCTGCAATACTTGTGTTTGGACTATTTACTTGTGTAATGGGTATTATGCTTTTAGTTAATTCTATTAAGGCAAAAAAGCAGATACAAGAACAACAGGGTAGACTAGCAGCAGAACAAGAGCAAGCTATTGAGATGCATCGTAAGGCAAATTCTTATTTATCTGCATCAAATACTCTTGTTGAGAGTGTTATTAGAAATCATTTACAGGAAAGTTATAATGGTACGTGGTGTAGGTTAAGAGATGCACTCACTCCGTTATATCATCAGTCTGAAAAGATGGATGAACTACAGACAAAGTTGAAATCTTTGATAACTAAGAATGATGCTTCTGTTTTAGATGATACAGAAGAAGTGTTGGAACAAGCTGAACAGAGTTTATTAAAGAATATTCGTAAGGTTATGAATTATATGGATGTTTGTGACCCTAATGAACCAGACGAAGTTGATAAAGTATACAATAGTGCGTTAGAGTGTAAGAACTCAAATAAGGTTATTTTAGATAATGTGTCTGATTTTCTTATGGCATTAACGGAATATCTAAATAATCAAGGTTCAGATGATGGATTGGATGTATTAAATTCATACAAGGACGCATTACGAGGTACTTCTGAGCAGCCTAAAGAAAAGGTATTAGTAGAGAATCCTGTTGCAGAGGAAAAGAAAGCTTTAGTTTTTGGTGAGGGTGATAAATAATGTCGCAGAAAGAGAATACCAATAAAGAGAAAGAGAGTAATAATGTTTCTAAGTTAATAAATAAGTTAGGCTTAGAAAATATTATTATGACAGTAGTGCTAATATTTGGGTTTATTTTGATGTGTTTTATAACCAACTAACAAATAATAAGGGTAGTTATTATTTAAAATATTTACAATAAATACTTCAAAATATGGGATAAGGAGAATGAAAATGAGAAAACTTAGTAAGATTTTGGCACTTGCGCTTAGTGGTGCAATGTTGCTGACAGGTTGTGGTAGTACAATTGATACTGTACGAACTTCTAAAGTTAATACAATGACCGCAGAGGAAGCTAAGACAGAACTTAATGCTTTGGTATCACAGATTAATGTCAAGACAGTAGAGAATCCGACTATTGATTTGTCTTTGGAGGACACTTCTGTTGTAGACGCACTCGCAGATATTGATACATTTCCAATGGCATTAGAAGGTACAGGCTCAATAAATATCGAGATTGCAGCACCCTCAGAGTTGTGTGGCGGTACACCTGATGATTGGCTGGTTGTTGTAGGACAGAAATTTAATAATAGTGGCGTTACAGTAAATGGTAAGTCTGTATCAGTATCTATTCGTAAGATTTCTTCAGGTGAGGTAGTAACTTATGTAGATGCAGGTGCTTATAAGCCTGATGTTTATATTCCAAGTAATTATGCTTTGGGTAAAATGCTTGAATCTTCAGGTGTGGGTATTACTAAGCTTACGGATAGAATAGCTGGTAATACGGCGGGTATCCTTATGAAAAAGGATATTTATGATAAGGTAAATGAGAAGTATGGTGAGGTAAATATTAAAACCGTATTGGAAGCGGCTAATGCAAAGGATTTGACATTTGCTTATACAAATCCTTATACAAGTGCTACAGGTTTAAATATTTTGACCGCTATGTTGGCTGCATTTGACCCTAATGACCCACTTTCATCTACTGCTAGTAATGCACTTATGGAGTATCAGAAAACCGCACCACCAGTAGCATATACAACAGGTGTACTTAGAGAGTCAGCACGTAAAGGTGTAGTTAATGCTATGGTCATGGAGGAACAGGCATATATCAATACAAGTGAATTGAAAGATTATGTTTATACTCCAGTTGGAATTAGGCATGACCACCCTGTTTATGTGTTTGACTGGACTTCTAACGATAAGGTAGAGGGTACAAAGGCATTTATAGATTTTTGTCTTAGCGATTCTATGCAGAAACTCGCTACAGAAAAGGGCTTTAATAGAACTGAGACTTATAAGAGTCAAGACGCTGGACTTACAGGAACACAGTATTTGACCGCACAGAGTCTTTGGAAGGAAAATAAGACAGGTGGTAAGCCAGTAATTGCGGTATTTATAACTGATGTTTCAGGCTCTATGGATGGACTTCCATTAAATTCACTTAAAGAGTCTTTGATTAATTCATCTATTTACATTAGTGAGAATAATTATGTAGGTCTTGTAAGTTATGCATCTGATGTAACAATTAACTTGCCTATTGCACAGTTTGACGCTACACAGAAAGCAAAATTTGCAGGCGAGGTCAAGGGTCTGAGTGCCGTAGGTGGTACAGCGACTTATGACGCATTGTGTGTAGGTATGGATATGATTGAGAAAGCATTAGAGGAAACACCTAATGCAAAACCTGTTATTTTCTTACTTACAGATGGAGAACAGAACGAGGGCTATTCTTTGAATAGAGTAACTGGTGTAGTGAGCGGTATGCAGATTCCAGTATATTCTATTGCATATAATTATGGGGCTACAGACGATTTAAAGACACTTTCATCTATCAATGAAGCTACTGCACTTAATGCAGATACAGATGATATTGTCAATCAGTTACGTAATCTGTTTAATGTGAATATGTAATATTAAAAGTTTAATAGGTGCTATTAAGTATTTAGTAGCACCTATTTTTATAGGAGAAACTTATGGGGAATAATGAGTTAAAGACTAAGCATCAATGGAAAGTTGTTACTGCTATAGGCTTAGTGGTAATACTTTTGGGGGTCTTGTTGAATTGTGTGAGTTGTGGTAAAGTAGAGACTACTTATGGTCATCTCAGAGTAAGAACTAGAGATTACATAGGTGGTATAGAAAGTACAGAGTATGGCAGATGGGTGGTTAAACAATATGATGTACAGAAAGATTTGAATGTGTCTTTGAGAAATACATCTGATTTAACATTGAATGTTACAGAAGTTCAGGAAGATACTATTCTTGTGAATTTCTCTACACCAATTTATCAAGTAGATATAGGTAAAATGATAGACTCTGTTACTCTGATAAAAGGAACTAGTGTAAGTTTTTTAACAGGTGATACTATAGGTTTGGAAGTAGAACTTGAATACGAAGATTGAAAGAGGTTAATATGCAACATTTAACAGTAAATACGTTTTTTTCAGGAATAGGTTGTCAAGAAAGAGGATTTGAAGATAGTGGAGTGTTTGATATAGAAGTATTAAGCACATCTGATATAGCCAAAGAATCAACAGTAAGCTATGCAGCAATACATAAGGGTTTGACACCTGAGTTGATTCATACTTATCAAGATTTTCCAACTGCCGAAGACATGGCACAATATTTGGAGGATATAGATTTAGGGTATGACCCTGTTAAAGATAAGCATTATAATTGGCATAGATTGACAACAACTGGTGACAATGTTGAGATTTTAGCCAAGTATTATTTAGCTAGTGTGCTAAGTAAAAATGTGGGAAATATTAGTAAAGTACAGAGTTTGCCAAAAGCGGATTTGTGGTTTTGTAGTTTTCCTTGTACTGATATTTCACAGGCTGGTCTGATGCGAGGGTTAAGTAAGGATAGTGGTACACGTAGTTCTCTGCTTTGGGAAAATATCAGATTACTTAAAGAGGCTATTGCTCGTAATGAAGCACCTTCTTATTTGATGATTGAGAATGTAAAAAATCTTGTTAGTTCTAAGTTCATTAATGACTTTTATGAGTTATTGGCTGTTTTAGATGAATTAGGTTACAATTCTTATTGGTCTGTGTTAGATGGACGCACTTGCGGTGTACCACAATCAAGAGCGAGGGTATTTGTTGTAAGTATTCTTAAAACTGTAGATACAAAGAAATTTACGTTTCCTATTCCTTTTGAGTGTCCTTATACTATTAAGGATATGTTAGAGGATAGCGAAAATATTGATGCTAAGTATTATTTAAGTGATATGGTGCAGGAAAGATTTCAGTTAACCGACCCTAGTTTTACTAAGTCAATAATAGGTACAACAGCACCTTCGTTTAGAACAATAGGACAGAGGGATGTAGTATTTCAGCAGAATGGAATAATGGGTGCTTTGGTTGCAACTGATTATAAGCAACCTAAACAGATTTTAGATGTACCTATGACTGCTGAGACTTATTCAAGGGATAAAGTAAGATTGAGAAAGATTACTCCAAAGGAAGCAGCTAGGTTTATGGGCTTTACTTTTGAGGATTGTGCTAGGTCACAGGCAATGGGTGTAGCAGATGGTAAGTTATATGAACAGTTTGGTAATGGTATTATTACTAATTGTGTTAAACTTATTGCGCAACATTTGTATAAAGCACAGTATGATAATAGTTTTGTTTGTGAAGATGAAACTTATATGTAAACTGTTTAAGGAGGTATTTATGAAATTAAAGAGACTAATGATGACGGTAGTAATGAGTGTATTTGTAATGAGTATTCCTATGACAGCTTATGCCGCTACTAATGAATTAACAGGTAATGAAGTAAGTGATAGTATTGCAAATCAGCGTCCAGTAGCTATTATGGTGGATAATGAGAAAACTGCCTTACCTCATTACGGAGTAGGTGAAGCCGATATTGTTTATGAAATGATGAACAGTACAAAAAATGGTAGAATTACAAGGCTGATGTGTCTTTATAAGGATTGGGCTAATCTTAAACAGACAGGTAGTATTCGTAGTACACGTAGTACTAATGTCCTTATCTCAGATGAATATAATGCGGTTTTAATTCATGATGGTGGTCCATTTTATATAGACACTTATTTGGCACAACCTTATGCAGCACATATTAGTGGTGGATTTTCAAGAATTAAGAATGGTAAAGCTACCGAGTTTACTGAATATGTATTTGGTAATGAACTTGTAAAACGTTTTGGTAGTGCGAAATTGTCAACCGCTTATTCTTATGCACCAGAGAGAAATACACATTTTCTGTTTAATACAACAGATGTAGATTTGAATAGTGCTGTTGTGGCTAATACTGTAGATATGAGTAATGTATTTACACATAATAAGAGTATGTTGAAGTATAATGCAACAACAAAGACTTATGATTATTATGTATACAGTAATATTCATAAAGACGCAGAGGATTCACAGGTAGCAACATTCAAGAATGTAATTTTACAGAATGTTACCTTTGCAGAATTAGATAAAAATGGTTATCTTATTTATAATGTAATAGGCGAGGGTAGCGGTTATTATATTACTAATGGTAAAGCTATTCCTATTACTTGGAGAAAAGGTAGTGAGACTGGTATTACTAAGTATTATGACGCTGTTGGTGCAGAGATTAAAGTAAATAAAGGTAAAACTTATATAGGTATTTTACCGTCAGATACTTGGTCTAAGTTAGTTATTAAATAATAATATTGTTAGCAAACCACTTTAGTTGTATAGTTACTAAAGTGGTTTTTTGTTGCATTTAAATATATTTTTGTTATACTGAAAAAAGGTAATTATTGTAATTATTTTAGAAGGGAGCGTTAGTGAGTTAATGAATAAGTTGAGCAGATTTTTAGTTACAGGTTGTTTGATGTTAACTTTAACAGGTTGTGGTTTTTCAGTAGGTAAAAGTGCAAATTTGGGTACTGGTACGATAGCAACGAATAATTTTTCTACTAATAATCATCAAACAGTAGGGTCATCAAGTGTAGAAAGTAAAACAAAAGGTTATGCTTCATTTGATATAAGTAAAGATGGCTATGTTAAAATGACTACTTTTGAATTTCAGTTACCAGAGGGGTATACAGTAGAGTCCCCTGCAGGTATTGTAGATAAAACAACAAAGCATGTGATTTCTTATTTGGTGGTTTATGATGCAGATAAAAATTGTGTAGCTGAAATATTTGATGGTAAATTAACTGATAATTGGTCTAGTGATACAGATGTTGCATTGGATGAAATAGCCTCTATTCTTAAAGATTCTAAAATAGAAATTGACAAGAATAGTGTAAATTCCTCAGATTTGATTTATGAAAACTTGTATGCTTTGTATGTAGATAATATAAGTGGTGAAAATAAATCGTTACAGTTTTTTGCTAATCAAAATAATAGTGACTATGCTTTTTTATTGTATGACACTACGAAAGATTCTTATATAGCACAAGAATTGCTTGGTAGTATGCAAAATGCTTATTTGCAATCGGAGTCATCTCAGCAGGAAGCAAGTCGTTTTGATATAACTGATGATAATAACCAAACTGACAATAGTGTGGCTTCTAATAGCATAGAGAATAGTACTTCTGATATAGATAGTAACCTTGTTACAGATATGCCTACAACTGAGAATACGCCTACAACTGAGAATACGCCTACAACTGAGAATACGCCTACAACTGAGAATACACCTACAATTAGTGAAGAAAATACAAATAATCTTGTAAATAATACTTTAAGTGCAAAGACTAATAGTATTTTAGCTAGTTTAGATACTGATTATAACAAGGTTAACTGGGGTGCTGTATATAGTCCATTTGAAGATGAAGGCGTTGTACTTTCAGTTACGTTATATGTAGAGGATGGTAAGTATCCTTATTTAATATTGGGTATTACTAATTTATATAATGAGGATATTACTTTTTCAGGAAAGGGTTATGCAAAGGGCTTGGACGGCTCAACTGTAGCTAATGTTTCCTGTTATGAGACAGGTATAGGTTCGGGTAATACTGTAATCAAATCAATTTATTGTGAAGATATACCTTCAGGAGAGATATATTGGGATAATATTGAACTTCCTAAGTGTTTTGATGAATATGCTGTATGGGAAAGTGATTGGGCTTTGACAACAGATGAAGATGGTTATTATAGTGTAAATTATGTTATAGATAGTAATACTACTATGCAACCTAATAAAGTTCATTTTATGTTACTGGATGAAAAGGGTAATATTGTAAGATATAGTGAAGATTACAATACAGAAAAGGGTAGTCAAGTACAAGGAAGTATCAATTTGTATAAAAAAGCATTTGATGTGAAACCTGCTGATGGTGCTATGTTTGTAAATCCATTTGTTCAAAAATAAGGAATGATTTTTATGTTGAATACTGAAATTTCTGCGACTTTAAAAGTTATTTATGACAGAACCGGGCTTGTAATACCAGATATTTTTCTTATTGAGGAAACTGCTGAGATGAGAAAAAAAATGGACGGTTAATGGCGTTTTTAATCATCATCAAGAAAAAATTTATTTGCGACCTAAATTATTTTATCCTTGTAATGATATTGAATATTATACTGAGTTATTAAATAGATGGAATCGTCAGTATAATTTACCTGATGCTACACCAGACCAAGTACAGTATTATATGCAAGAAGCAGAACAGCAAAGAGTAAAAGACGCTCAAAGAATTATTATACATGAGTGTGGTCATTATTTGCATTGGAAATATAACTATTTTAAAGGCTTGAACATTCCTTATGACGTGGAGCATATTTCAAAGTATGCTAGAAAAAATAGTCGTGAGAATTTTGCTTGCGCTTTTGCTGACTATGTATTAAAAACAATGCCCGTGGAGAGCAAACGTTATCAGAGGGTAGATTCAATTATAAAAGATATGCAAAGAAAAGGGTGCTTGTAATTGCAAGCACCCTTCTTTTGTATAAATGGAAGGCAGATAAAAAATAGTTTAGATGAAAAATGTTTTTTAAGATAATAGTTTAGTTTGTAATACCTTTAGTTTATATGCTTTAATTTTGATTAGATTATTTTGACTATTGAAATTCGTATCGCCTTTTATATAAAGTTTTAATTTTTAAAGAGATTAAGTTAATTGTTATATTGGTTAATGTTTACGAAACTTTACTTAACATAAAAGAAATCTTTACATTAAGGCATTTTAGGTGTATAATAATTTTGTAAGCAATCCTGTATACATTTATAAATTCAACAAAGTTAGTTTTTGAGAACAACTTAGTTGAATAGTTGTATTGTATACTAATATTTGTTATAGTGATAAAAGATTACTACGTAATCCAGTACTTTTGCGAGGTATTTATTTTTTATTTGAGTGGTCGATATATTTATTAATAAGACTGCCTTTAAATAATTCGTAGTTTTAAAACATACTCGCAGAGAAAGAGAATGGGATTGGAGTAACCATTCTCTTTTTCTTTGAAAGGGTAAAGAAATGGGTAAAACAGAAAAAGACACGTTTGAGGTATCGGAATTTGTTGCGTTTCATAATGCTAAATATAAGAATTATTGTGAAATAGTCATATATGCAAATGGATATATAGACTATGCTATACCTTCTCATATAGCAAAGTTGGAGATGATTTGGGGTGTTGATGAAGAAGATTTATTTACTAGAAATGGTACTAGGCTTGATTTATTAAATACTATTCCTGTTAGTGCTTCTCCTATGCATTGGCTATGTGAAGATACAAATACAGTTTCATGTTGGTATAATTGTGTTGTTTTTCCATATAATTATACTGAAGAACAAGTTAGAGTTGTTCGTGAGTTGATTCAAAGTGGATGTATAGACAGTGCTATTGATGTTGAAGTTGCTGTTGAAAAAACATACGAAGAAAATCGAGAAAATATTGATTTTATTGAAAAGCTATACACTCATAAAAATAAAATGAGACATAAATTATATGAAGAATTAGGAGATTAAGGAGGGTTTTATGAGAATTGATGTTGAGAAGAACGGAGTAACTAATAATAAAAGGTTAAAACACCCATATGTGATGGCAAGTATAATCTTTGTTATTTATAGTTTTATAATGTGTAAAATGGTGCTGACTTTGGGTATTTATACACATATATTTAGGGGGATTACTTTTTGGTCAACAATAATAAGTTTATTTTTTGTATGGACCATTAGTTGTTATATAATGTTTCGCTTTAGTAATTGAAGTAATGATTTTTTGATGAGGGTAACTTGTATGAAAGAACTAAACCTTTATGATAAGGTGTTGAGATTTGCGGTACATAATGGATTCTTAACAACTGTATCGGTTGTCGGAGTAACACATATTGTGTTACTTATATTATCTTGTTTAGTTAATATTAAACCGTTGATATTATTTAATGCTGTTAGTGTTATTATTTATAGTTTTGGGATATTTTTATGTAGGGCAGGCCAGCATTTAGTTGTGTATTTTACTCTAATATTGGAGATTTCAATTTATTCTTTATTTGGAACTTATTATGTTGGTTGGCGTAGTTGTACACCTTATTTTCTAGTAACTTTAGTACCCATAACGTTGTATTTTGGGTCACAATTGTTTGGTAAGAAGTATAGAAGACTTTTATTAGCTATCTTATTATCATGTGATTTTGGGTTGTTTAGTTATTTATATTGTGTATTTTACACGAAAGCACCACGTTATTTTATACCTGAAAATTATGTTTATCTTTTTGGGCTTTTAGCTTCATTTGCAATGGTATTTTCGATTGTATTTTATAATGTAGTGTATATTTATTCTGCGGAAATGCGACAAACAAAGTTGGAAACATCTAATAAAGAATTGCAATCTGAAATGAATAAAGATGTACTTACAAAATGGTTGAATAGACGAGGTTTTTTTGCACAAGTAAAAGAGTATATTACTTCTAATCCAGAAACTTCATTATGTTTTGCTTTTATAGATATTGATAACTTTAAGAGAGTTAATGATTCTTATGGACATGACGGTGGTGATGAAATCTTACTTCATGTAACCAAGTTAATAAAAAATAATATAGGAAGTAGAGGTGTGTTCTGTAGATGGGGTGGCGAAGAACTAGTTGTTGCTTTAAAGGGGTATGACTTGGAAACTTCAGTACAGGCTATGGATATGGCTAGGTCAGTTATAGAGCATACTAAAACTGTTTTTTATAATAAGCAGATAGGTGTAACTATATCGGTTGGTGTAGCTGAGTATAGTAAAAATGATTTGTTGGATTTACACCATAATATAGAAATAGCCGTAACTCTAGCTGATGAACGTATGTATAAAGGTAAACAACAAGGAAAGAATATAGTAATTAGTCAGTAAACAAAAAGTGTTATCGTAAAACGGTAACACTTTTTCTTCGTTGACATTATATAACATTTATGTTAGTATATTTCTAGTTAAAATTTTTATAACAATAATGTTGAGATACGGAGGACTTTTATTTATGTTAAAATTTGGAATTAGTTGTGTATATATGACTATATTTCTTCTGATTACTTATCTTATGGTGACCGCAGAGGATTTTGTGAGTGCATCGATATATGCACTTTTTTGGATGGCTGCTATTTTTTTAATGATATTTGGCACATTGTACGAGGATAAAAAATCAAAGAGTCTTAAAAGTTGAATGTTTTGAGCAGGAATATTGAGGAAAGATAAATGACAAAGAGTGTTAAGTTAAATATCAATTCTACTATAAGAAAATCAAAAATTGTATATGAAGAGTTTGGAAAGCATGTTTTTGATGTTCATTTTGTGTCGAGGTTATATAAGTTTTTCATACCAATGGAAAATTTTGATGAATCAACTATAGCAAATGTAGAACAGTATGGTTTTGGTATTACGGCTAAACCTTTAAAGAGTGGTTATCCTATAATTTACTATCATGTTAACGGAGGAAAAGGAGCGGGTCGTTTATGTAAGGCATCGTTTTGTTATGATAATGCTATTGTAGAACGTCCTGATAAAACATTTTTAGCGAAATATATCGAGGCATCCGAATTTGAAAGAAATGAATTAACACCGTTCATTAAAACTATACTTAAAAATGGATATATTATAAGTCCAAAGTAACTAGAATTAAATTTTAAGGTTGACCCTCAAGGAGTCAACCTTTTTTATTGCTTATTTACTTTACATTTGGTTTATATTTAGTTATAATAGGTCTGTTGATACTTATAAGTTTAGATACATAAAAGAGGTAATATAATTATGAATACTTGGCGTAATAATAAGTGGTTCAGAGCTGCAATACCAGCTTTGTTGTTGCATTGTAGTATTGGTACAGTTTATTGTTGGTCTGTCTTTAGTCAAGAAATAGCAGATTATATAGGCTTTACTAAGAGTGCTGTTGAATGGGCTTTTAGTTTTGCGATTTTCTTTTTGGGTATGTCTGCTGCTTTTTTAGGGCATATTGTAGAAAAGGACATACACAAATCTTCGTTAATATCAACGATATGTTTTACATTAGGTATGTTATTAACAGGTATTTTTATTTATCTTGGCGGTAAATATCAAGGTAGTACTTGGGTATTGCTTGGCATTTACATAAGTTATGGTTTTATTATGGGAATAGGCTTGGGTACAGGTTATCTTTCCCCAGTTAAAACTTTGATGTTATGGTTTAAGGATAGAAAAGGCTTGGCTACTGGTTTAGCCGTGGCAGGCTTTGGTTTAGCTAAAGCTATTGCAAGTCCTATAATGACAAAGATGTTAAATTCTTTAAATGGTGGCATATATAAGATGTTTATTATCTTAGCAATCGTTTATTTTATTATGATGTTTATAGGTCATTTGTTGTTGAAAAAACCTGATGATTGGGTAGAAATAACTGATGATTCACAGAAACCACGTATTATTGATGTTATTAAAACACGTCCTATGATAAATTATATAGGTATTTGGGTAATGTTTTATATTAATATTACTTGTGGTTTAGCTTTGATTTCACAAGAAAAGTCTATTTTGAAATGTATAGGTCTTGTAGGTTCCGTTGGATTAATTTCAGCAATATCTTCTGTATTTAATGCAGGTGGTAGATTAGGGTTTTCGGCTTGGGCTGATAAGATGAAAGATAGAAATACTATTTATAAGATGATATTTATTATTTCTATTATTTTAACGGCACTAACAGTAGTAACACACGGTATAGAGAAAGGATATGGTAATGTGGTTCTCGTTGGCGTGTTGTTAGCATTGATATTTATGGTAAATGCAGGTTATGGCGGTGGCTTTTCTAATGTAGCTACTCTTTTATCAGACCATTATGGTATGAAGGCTATTAGTGCTTTACATGGATTGACTTTATCAGCATGGGCTTTTGCTGGTTTAACGGGTAATCAATTAGCAACATATATTGTAAATCATACAGGAGAATGGGTAGAAATAGATGGTAATAAGGTTAATCCTATAGGTTATCAAAATGTCTTATATGTATTGCTTGCTTTGTATGTTATAGCGTTATTGATTAGTATGTTTTGTGTACACAAAGGAAAAGTTGAAGAATAAGGAGATTATGTGATGCCAAGTTTTATAGAGATTGCATATAAAGAAGAGGTTACTTATCAGTATAAGTATATTAATATAAATGCTATTGCAGAGATAGATGTAAATGAGGGTACTATTTCGTTATTTAATGGTCGTTCTTATGTAATTTCTGAAGATTCTATGAGTAGAATTTTAAAAGAAGTTTCTGTAAAAGAAAGACAATAAAATCCTTTACATTTAAAGGATTTTATGATATATTAAACATAACAACAAAAGGAGGTACAGTCCAATGGGAATTACATGTAAGCCTATGGGCGTTCTTAAAAAGCTTATTGTTGCAGATGCCAATAAGAAGGCAAAGGAGGCTGCAGCAAACAAGCATGCGAATAGGGGTAAGAAATCCTCTAAAGCAGAGTAATATATAATATTTGTAGACGTTGACAGAAGAGGGTTAACGTCTATTTTTTTGTGTCTTGACTTACTATGTGCTATTAGTATATACTAACAGCATAGTAGGAGGATGGCTGAATGACTATTAAAGAAATGCGACAACAAACTTATTTGTCACAGAGCAAATTCGCAGAATTATTGGGTATACCCGTAGCGAATATTATGAAATGGGAACAAGGTGTTAGTTCACCGCCAGATTACCTTATTAGTTTAATTGAATATAAGTTGAGACATATTGGATTAGTAAAGTGAGATGTGTTTTAGAATGGAGGACTAAATTTATGACGTTTCCTAAATGTAGAGAAGATGATTATTATAATCAAGACTTTTTAGATGGTACAGATAAAGAGTTTTTACGTGGGTTTGATTGGGCTATTGAAATGGTTGTTGATAACTTTTTTGATATTTTGGAATACCGTTTATCTGATAATGATACTTTGTTGAATATGTTAAATAAAAAGATTCCAAAGGATATGCGAGAAGAGTATACAATGGAATTTACTTATCCTGCGGATAATCCAAGAGAAAATGAAGATAGAAAAGTTAAAACGTATGCCGATTGGCTTAGATTTATGCTATTGAAAGAAGCTGAATGTAATAGAAATAATTTGATTATATCCATGATAGATGATATGGATGAGAAAATATATAATGCCATTAGAAATAAGGTATTAAAAGATAATGAAAAAACTGAGCATCCTAAAGAGTACTATGATACTAGAAAATATATCTATACGGGTAAAAAGATAGGTGATGGTCCAATGGAGGATGAGGGTTAATTATATGTGATTATAAGGTCTTTCTTTAGGCAAAGAGAGACCTTTTTTGAAAAAAGTTGAAATTTTTGTTGATAATCAAGCCTACTTTTGCTATTATGTGTAAGGTATTTTTGACATAGATAGTAAAAAGGAGAGAAATATGAGTAGAGAATTGGCTGTGAAATTATGGAAAATTTATATACTAGAAAAGGATTATAATAGGGGTATTTATCCTGACGAATTACGTTCACATGGGATTTGTACAAAACATGAGATTTCTAGTTTGATAGATGCATTAAAGAAAGATTGTGCCTTGATTGAAACTAATGTGCAAGGTGCTAATACTTATACTGTAAGTAATATAGGTAAGGCGCATATTGAGTCTTATCTTGATTTGAAACGAGAAATGTGATTGTTTATTTCTGTTGTAGTTTGTAGTATCGTTTAATTAGAATTAAGGTTAATGTTGTATATTAAAAAAAACTAAATATAATATCATGGAGGAGTTATGTTGAAGGTCGTAAATTCACTTTATACTTTAGATGACAAAGTGTTGATTTACGAAAATTATGTTGATGTACTAAGAGATGTAAGGAGAAAAATAGATAAGTATTATAGTATAGGACTTTCTAATGTTTGGTATCTATTAAGTGTTATATGCTCTATTGCTACATTAAGTTTTGTGATAATAGGTATGTTTAATTATCTTAATAGTCAGCCTTTATCGGTAAGTGTGTGCTTAGTAGGGATATTGTTTGCTGGTTTTTGTGGGGTGTTTAGTTTAAAACGGTATCGTCTTATATATACAAAATATATGAATATGTGTAATTATCTGGATAAAGAGAAGTTAAGTATTGAATATAAAGATTTTGATGTTAGAAGTTTACGCTTGATGGAGAGATTAGGCTTTCAGAATATAGCTAAAATCAATACTGTAAATAAAATGGCTTATCTTTATTTTCCAGCAACGATTTATAATAAACCAAGTATTATTGATACTATATATGTACAAGGTAACACATTAAATTTAAGTGTCTATGATACTTTCTACCAAGAAATAGAACAACGGATGCTTAGATTGCAGGGATTGAATAATAAACATAAGATAGATGTTTTTTTTCAGGAGGTATTAAGTGATAACTGAGGAAAATGCTAAAGCTATCAATAGAACACAAGCTAAAAGATTATTTGACAAAGGAGAACTCATTTATATAATTCCTAATTATTTAATGCTGAATAATAAGTGGATTTTACCGGGAGTTTTAACAAATACTAAGTTGGATTCTTTTGAGACTCAAATAGCAAATTATGCTACTGTGAATTGTAACGCTATATTTGGAAAAACCGTACATTTTTATATGAGTTTAGTGTAAGTTTATTGAAGTTATTACGCTTTTGTTTTATACTTTATATATGTGATTTTTAGTAGAGGTAAGGAAAATGAAAGCGTCATTAAATGAGTTAGAACAAAGGTTAAAGTATCTTGAAAATACTGTGGGTATGCTTAATCAGGAATTACCACGATTAAGACAAGACTTTGAGCAATTAAAAGCAGAAGATTTAGGACAATACTCACAAGTACAGTCTAATATTCAACGTGAGATTACGTCACAAGGACAGTATACTAATATTGTACAACCACAAGTACAATCACAGTATACTTATCCTAATAAGACTCAAAGAAGTAATCCGTCACAGGGGTATTATACTCCAACTAATTACACAACAAATCAAAGAAAGCAAGTATCTAAGAATAAGAGTATGGAGAATTTTATAGGTAAGAATCTTATGCCTATTGCTGCTTCTATACTGACTTTTATTGCTTTAATAATGTTCGCTACTGTCGTATTACCTAATTTAACAGATACATTGAAAATGATAGCTATGTATGTGTTTAGTGGTGGCTTGATTATTATTAGTGAAGTGTTATTGAAAAAACATAAACAAAATAATTGGTTACTTGCATTATTAGGGTGCGGTGTAGGCGCAATTTTTATTTCATTATTTGTGACTACTATTTATTTTAAGGCAATAAATGAAATAACACTTTATGGTTTAATAGTATTGTGGGTAATTTATACTTGTTATTTAGGAAAGCATAAAAATATGGCTTTCTCTATAATAGGACAAATAGGTATTTGTGTAGCTATGTGTTTTAGTATACCTTATACTACTACCACGGCAGAATTGAGTTTTGTTAGTATTATTTTATTTTTAGCTGAACTTGCATTTGTTATAAGTGATATTATAAAACCAAATTATTTTACTATTATGGCTACTAATATAGGCTTAGTATTTAGTGGTGTTGTGATTTTCAATGCGTATGGCTATGATAAGGATATTTTTCCTACAAATATGCTAGAAGGTGTTATTCTTTTATGCTTGATTGTGGCTGCTATAATTACGAATGTGCGACAGGGTACAGCAATAAAAGAAAATGATACGTATGGTGTTATTTATATTATACATACAGGTCTGTTGTTTTTAGGGTTAGTTGAATTGGTAACTTTGTTAAATTATTCTATAACCAACCAATTTAGTGTGTTTGATGTACGTAAGTATACTACGGTATTTAGTATTCCATTATTGTGTGTTGGTTTTGGTTTGATAGCTTATTTTGGTAAGAATATAACAGTTGTACGTTATGTAGTACAAGGTATATTAAGTTGTTTTATTGGTGATAGTCTTATTACGTCTTATAAAGTGGTTTCACGTATAGATGAACCATTTTATAATACTTATAGTACTCCAATTTATTCTTATATGTATTTTATCTTGTTGATAGCTATTTTCTTTGGTTTAGCTACATACAAACATAGAATAGAATACAGTATTTATGGCTCTTTGATTTTTTCTATTTTTGCAGTTTTTGTAGAAACTGATTTTTTGTTGCCATATAGTTTAGTTGGGGTAGGTGTATTAGGTATACTGGCTTATTTGCTTTTAAATCGTAATACTAAATCAGTATTAGCTAATAATGTGTGTTATGGTGCCTTACTATTTAGTTGTATAGGTTTGTATGTTCATTTAGAACACCCACTTAGACGAGTCTTTATGAATATTGAGGATTATAATTATTGGGATGTGTCTAATGTTATCATTTTGGGTGTTCTGCTTATTTTACAAGTCTGTGCATTAAAAACAACTTTATTTGATATGAAATTGAATGAAGAATCTTTCTGTTTAATACCTAGACTTTGTAATATTCCTATTTTGTTGTTTAGTTTGATTTGTTTGTGGAATATAGATAATTCACATTATGGTTTAGTATTGATTGCAACGTGTTTTGTTGTAGGTCTGTTTACTTTAACCGTAAAATTTATTATAACTCATTTTGTATGGGGTGGTGCTTATGTAGGATTTAAGTATACTTTACTTTGTTACGTAATATTAAATGTTGTAGATTCCGCTAAGTTTGTCTTTAGTGTAGTAGGCTTATTAGTAGCCCTTGTATGTATTACGTTAGGATTTTATTTAAAAATAAAATCATTGCGACTTTATGGTTTAGTATTATCTATTTTATGTGTATTTAAATTGATTATGTTTGATATAATTTATAGTGATACAGTTGGACGTGCTACAAGTTTCTTAGTTAGCGGTATATTGTGCTTTGTAATTAGTTTTATATATAATAAATTAGATACGAAATTAAAATATTCAGGAGGGTATAATGAAAAAGAAAATAGTAACAATACTATGTTTAAGTAGTTTATTATTAGTAGCCTGTGGTAAGGCTACAACTACAACTACAACTACGGTACAGACCACTAATGATGAAGTTATTACAGATAATGAAATTGCTACAACAGAAGATAGCGTAGCTACCTCAGATGATGTTGATTTAGTACTAGATACAGAAGATGGTACATTACAATCTAATGAAACTGAGATTTCTGATGTAGAAGTGGAACAAGTAGAACCTTTATCTTACCAAGATTATTTAGAGTATATGTTGAATCAAAGGGAGCCTTATACAAATGCCATATTCTCGTCAGAATCTTTAAATTCTGCTTTTGCTATATATGCAGAACTCTTAGATACCCCTAATAAAGAAATGTTTCAGGCGTATTTGAGAAATAAAGATTATTTGGATTATAAGTCTATTGATGGTTTGTCTATTATAAATAGATTGTGGGTGAATGAATTAAAAGATTTTACTTTAACAAGAGGTCCTTTGGTAGATAAAGATATTATTTATATGATGGATATGTCAGATAGTGCGCAGGCTACAGAGTTTAAAAATCAATTTGTATCTGATAGTACAAATGGATTTATTACCGAAACACCTACAGTTTTTGATAAGAATACCTTTGTAGATGCTATGAATATTATCTACTTTAAGAGTAAGTGGGTAGGCGGTGAAAAAACTTTATGTGATGGGTTAAAAGAGTTTGAAAATGAGGACGGTAGTACAAGTCAAGTTGAAATGTTTTGTGATTTTGGCGATTATATAGCTAAAACAAAGACTGCTACAGCATACAAAATGGATTATGAGAATGGTATGTCTTTTGTTGCTATACTTCCAAATGAAGGATATACTTTAACAGATGTAAATATAGATGATTTTATAAATAATAATGTTGAGTATGAAGATGCTGATGTTTATGCAGAATTTCCTAAATTTGAAGCAAAGTCAACTTATTTGGCTTCGTTTGACACATTCAATTTACCATTAAACCCACCGTTTAAAGAGGGCTTGACTATTTGTACTACTGAACCTCCATTAATATCACAGATAGCTAAAATAAAGTTTGATAATGAGGGTACAGAGGCGGCAGCCGTAACAGAAATTGTGAAAAGTGACTCAATGGCAATTGTTGAGCCAAAGCCACATTATGACTTTTTAGCCAATAGACCTTTTATTTATTATATACAAGACTACGAAAATGATGATATTGCCTTTATGGGTGTAGTAAGTAATCTTTCTGAATAAAATAAAGGAGTCATTTATGGATGATTTTCAACCTTATGTAGGAAATTATAAAGATATAATAGGACGTTCAATTTTTGTAAAGGTGAGAGGAAGGTATATTAGCGGTAGGGTTACAAATTATTCGTTATGCTCACATAAATATGGTGTTATGTGTGAAGATGCTAAATATCGTAGACTAGAAACTATTTATATAAGAAAATAAAGTATATATTATAGGTGATTAAATTGAGCAGGGCAACTTAGAATTAAGTTGCTCTAATTATTTTAATTAGTTTCCTAACTTAATTTTAGCTATCTTTTTTAATTAAATCAAATTTTGAGTAAACTAATATTGACTTTCAATGTAAATATGATATAATACACGTAAGATTAAGAACATATTTTTAAGGAGATTGCAGATGACTTATTATGTGACACAATTTGGGGATTCATTTTTTGAGTTACAAAAGGTAGAGGGCTATATAGCACCTACACGTCTTTTGAATTTGTCTAGTAAGATTACTGCAGAAGAATATAAGAAACTTTTTTATAGTAATCCGAATAGGGAAACTAGACCTTCAATAGATAAGAAAGTAAAGAGAGTATTGATAAATGGAAATGCGTGTGATATTTTAGGAAAGCCTCTTTTTACGGTATGGCCTAAACTAAATAACTAAATAAGAGGTAGTAGTATGGAAATTAGCAGAGATAATTCTTATGTGTATGTTAATTTAACACAAGAAGAATTTAAAGAATATGTAGAATTAGCTGGCTTTGATGAAAGCAAAGAAGTGTTGAGTGTGGCTGATATGGCTGAAATTGCTAAGATAATCTATAGCGAGTTACTTAATAATATAGGTAATGATACAAAAGGATTTGAGCATTTTATTGATGATTATACAGATACTTCCGTAGAATTGGAAATATGGCCTACTGAGGAGGGTATATCTCTGCGTATGCATCCTGTTAAAGATGCTGCAAAGCCTAACTTTAATGCGGAAACTATTTATCAAGCTATAGAACATAGTTTTGAGCCAGAGATAGAAGATACTAAGGAAGTAATTGAATCACAAGGTAATTTGTTAGATGATAAAGTATTGAACCAAATTTTAGATGCTATATTGAAGAGTATTTATGCGAGAATACCTGATGCTCCTTTACCGTATGTATTAGCGGTATTAACTAATTCTGATGTTTTTCGTGCTTATGTGTTGATGAAGTATAAAGCAATAATTAAGAAACATAGAAGTGTGGATAAAGGTGAATTAATTAGAAATATTACGGATGAGTTTTACCAAAAGGTTGAAAAACGTTATGAACTTTTAAGTATCGAGTATTTTTATAAAATGACAAATTTACAAGATGTTTTAAAAGCTGTTTTGTTGGTAAAGAATGGTAAACTTATTCGTATTAAAGATACTTATTATATAGTGACAAAAAATAAAATTTTCTCTATGTATGATTATGCTACATTAGTAGATAGTTTTATATATGCAGATGAATCTATATTAGCCTACATTAAAGATGGTGAATTATGTAAAAAGGAAGGTAACTAATATGAAAACAAGAGTAACTAAAACAAAATTAACAAAGTTGGACGATATGTTTGTGACTAACCATTATCGTATTCTCAAACTAATGGCAGATAATAGTGTGTCAATTGGGAATAATAAGTATTGTCCTTTAGGACAGGGAGAATTGGCACAACAGGCAGATTTGTCACGAGTTATTGTTAATAGAATTTTCGGTGATTTGAAAGCAAAGGGTTATATTGAAATGCTTAGTAGAGGTAATTGGCAAGTTACTACAAAGGGTGAGAAATTTATCGCAAAGCTTGAGGATTAACTTATGTATTATTGGGCAAATAAACAAGAAAGAAGTAATGCAGCTATTAAGCATACAAAAGATATGCAAATTCGCTTTGCAACTGAGATTAAAGACGCTATAAATGCTACAAAGGTATATTCAATAAATTCTGATTTTTCCAAAGGTTTTGGGGAGAAAACACCTAAATTGATTGTGGAATTGTCGGATTCTGTTAAGGCTATAACCGATTATTCGATAGATGGGAAAATAGCAGTATTGAATTTTGCGTCTTATAGAAATCCGGGTGGCGGTTTTATAAAGGGTTCTTCCGCACAAGAGGAATGTTTATGTCATGACTCGTTTTTGTATAATGTATTACATTCTAACACATTATCTGAGTTTTATGAATATAATGAATTGCATTTGAATGATGGCTTGTATTCTAATAGAGCTTTGTATACACCAAGGGTTTATTTTGAAAGTGCAAATAAATTTATTGATGTGATTACTTGTGCGTCTCCTAATTGGTCTTATGCTAGTCGTAATTGTACTATGGAGGCAAATAAGACTGCTCTTAGGGATAGAATTAAGTTCATTATAAATGTAGCTGAAGATAATAATGTAGACCTTTTGATAGCAGGTGCTTTTGGTTGTGGCGTGTTTAAACAAGACGCAACCTATGTAGCTAACTGTTTTAAAGAGAATTTGGGTAAATCAACTATAACTACAGTTGTTTTTCCGATACCAGACGAGTATAATTTTAAGAAGATGTATGATGTGCTTATGTGTTAGGAGGGCTAAATGCGTTATTATCATAGCTATTTGAAGAATAGTATTAGCGGTGATTCTGTTGTATATAATAGATTTACTTTTATGCCTATTAAGGAGTTTGTTAATTTCCAAAATACTAAAGCACAGAAATTGTTTGTTTACACGGTAGATACAAAAAGAATACCAAGATGGGGTCAGTCTGAATATAATGAATGTGCTACTTATAATGGATTCTTAGTTGCGCCTTCTGTTGCGACTGCTAAAGCATTGTTGAGAAATTGGTATGGTGAAGCAGCGCAAGGTAAAGGAGAGGGTAGCCGTATTGTTAAGTTACAGTTATGGGCTAAGTTATCTAAAGATGAACGTAGACAGTTACTAGAGCCTTTATATGGTGAAGAAAAGGAACTTGTTAAGCCAATTTTAAATATGTAAAGGAGTCAAAATGAAAAACGTTAGAGTTAGTAAAGCTGAAAGAAAAAAGAATGCTGTTTCATTTTATAATATTATGAGAAACGGTATTTCTGATGTGTCGGTAGTTGTAATTGATAGGCATGAGAGTACTACTAATCCATATGTGCATAGAACACAATTATTGGCGGTAATAGGAAGTGGAAAAGGTAATCCTGATGTAATCGCTGAAAGTGCAGCAGATGGTGTTACAGGTTGTATGTATGAATTTTTGGAAAATATCGGTGTAAAAAATATACCTCAATCAACATATCCAGACGCTACTTTTAATGCTTATTTACAGAAAACTTGTGGTTTTAGAATTACATATAATGATGGATTTGCAATGATTTGGAGTAAATAAGAAAAAATTTTTTGAGGAGGTTGTCGTTTGGCAGCCTCCTTTCAAATGCGCATAAATAAAGGATTTTTATGTAAAGAAATTTTAAGTTCTTATTTTACAAGGGTTTAGATAATAAAAAATTTGTTTATATATTAATTTTTATTAATTAAATAAGATTAATATATAATAGGTATGTTTTGTATGTTTAGTTCTATGAATACTTTTATAGTTATGTGATATTTTTAGATAGTGGCACTTAGCATTTTTTCGAGCCAACTATCTTTTTTTCTGTCTTTTTCCTCTTTCCCTCGCTGAACCTCTTGCTTAGAACTCGCTTGTGCAATATCTGCACTTTTGTACTACAGATTTTATTGTGAGTTTTTCAGATAGAATTATAATAGATGTCGAGTAAATATTTTATTGCAGATGGAGGTCATTATGGCAAAGCATTACTATATTTTAGAAGGTATTATAAACGGAACACAGATAAAAAACGGAGATATTTATGAGGTAAGAGGTCCAAAGAGTTTATTAAAGCAGTTGTTACCAAATCTCTCGTTTTCAGAGATTTCCAAGGAGCTAGTAACAGGGTATCCAAGAATAAATAAAGATTGGGTACACGTACAGAGATTAGAGGATAAAAAAGATTTTTACTATGTTATAGACTAATATGGGTAGAGATAAAACTGAATCAAGTTGGTTCAGTTTTTTCTTTTGTCAAAATATTCCTCTGCATAATAAAATTATTCTTATCCCGCATAAAATTATTCCTACTAGGAATACTTATATTCTTGTCATGCATAAAATATTCCTAATAGGAATAATGATATTCCTCGAAGAATATTTCCATTCCACGAAGAATAATGAAATTCCAGCGAGAATAGAAATATTCCTCTATGTTCTCTAAATATTCTAATAGAAATAGAATTATTCCACGTTGTAATCTACATATTTCAAAGAGGAATAAGGGTATGCCTACGCTTTGCGTCTCTGAACCTCTCTTGTCTTCTCTGAACCTCTCTTGTCCTCTCTGAACCTCTTCATAAAACTCTCTTTATACAAATAGAATAAAAAATTTTTAACTTTATGCTCAACAAACCATTTTTCTACTTGACTTTGCGAAATATAAGTATATAATAAAAATAGATGTGAAAATACTTTAAGAGAAAGAGGTTGCTATGGCAGAGAATTATGTTTTTGAAAATATTGTATATTTAAAGCACCCAATGAGGGTAGAGATAAGTCAATGGTCTGTTGAGCATAAAGGCTGTAATGCTCTTGTATTACTTACCTCTGATATAAATTATATGAGTGTAGTGTTTTATGCGAAAAACGCAGAGGGTAATGAGGGTTTAAAGAAAATCCTAGAGACGCAGCCAAAGTTAAGGTTATTCAGGAATAGTCCATATGGCATAACAGATTGAGGGGTTTAAAATGGGAGAAATAATAGAATTTAAAGCCAGAGCGAAGAAACTAAAAGCTAAATCTTCCACCTCTTCAAAGAGGTTTAAAATTTTTAGCAAGGTTATAGTTTATTTAATCTCTATTATTCTTGTAGGTGCATTTATATTTCTTAGTTATATAAATGCTGAACTTGCTTTGAATTTGATGTTAATATTTATGTTGGTGTGTACAATAGTCCTTTTTGTTGTTTGGATTGCTTTAGATTTTTAGTTGAAAATACAAGCAGAGAAGAAAGAGAAGGTTACATAAAAAGATGAATGAATTATGGTTGACAGAGGGTGAATCAGCATGGGATAAAGTAAATCTAATAGGTCTTCAATATGGTGGCTTTACTTTAGACTTAGACTCTGACCTCTTACAAGCGCATATTGCAAGAGAACAAAGGAAACGAGAACTGTTCCTAGAGAACATAAAGGATTTAGGAGTGCTAAGAGCGGATAAATTGGTACAATATATAAGCAAGCCAATACCGAGAAATTTAAGTTGTTTTACAAATACAGCAGAGTTGATAAGAGGGTAAAGATGTCAAAGAAAGTTAGTTTAACAATGGATAATTATAAAGGACATAATTGTGCTTTATATACGTTTAATGATGGATGTAAAATAGATAATATTAGTTATTTCACCTTTGCATTAAATGACAGGTACAAAGAGATAATGAGTACAACAGGTGGGTTTTGTGCAAATATGACTACCCGTATGATAAAAGAAAAAAATCTTGATGTTGACCGTATTACTTTAATGTGTATACCATTAGGCAGTCCTGAATTTCGCTTTTTATTTGCTTATTTAAAAGATGATGTTTTAGTACATACTGAATTTGATAATAATATGCATGATTATAAATATTTTTATGAGAAGTTCAAAGATTGTATTATTGACGAAGGTAAATTCTATGATAAATGTGATGAATCTCCATACAAAGATATTCAGGAAGTAAAAAATGCAAAAGAAGTTACAGACGATTTTGGTATACTTGTTAATGGAGAACCTTTTACAATAGACAAGACAGATGAAACAATAATTACTGATGATTTAAGCATTTTTATAGAAGAAATTAGAAATTCTACTGTTAAGTATATATCACTTAATTTTGATATAAATGCTATAAATGGAATTTGTTTCAACTATAATCTTTTGGATAAAGACCATAATATCCTTACCAATAAAGATATGTATACTATTATGGGTAATGATATTTCAAAAGAAAAAGGGGCAAGAGAATTCTATAAAAGACCATTTGAAGAAACGCTTTCTGTAAATGGTGTAAAGAAATTTAGTAACCTTAAATTTGTAAATAAAGACAATAATCTTGATTATGATTATGAGACTGAAAAATAAATATTACCGAGAGGATTAATTCATTCTTGAGAGAAGAAAAAGAGGGTAAATGTAATCTGCAAGTTACCAGCAAGTTAGCTATTGCAACAATTACAACACTTTGGTTTAAAATTTATCTCTTTTGACAAGTTAGATGCAAGTTAAAGGTAGTAGCAGAAATGCAACCGAAGTTGAAAATGTTAAGAAATAAGGAAGCAAACAGCAGAGGTTTAAAATGCCAATTATAAACGAAGATATAAACGACAGAATAAGTAAAGCAATAAGTGTATCAGAGTATTTACAGAAAGAGATAGAAGAAATCAAAGCTGATGATACATTAAGTGATATAGAGAAGCTAAAGAAATTAGCAGAGATAGATACAATTTTACAGACATATAAAGAGAATATAGAAGAAACCAAGAGAGCAATAATAGAAATGAGTGAGGTACAGAAATGAATGAATGGCAGAAGTATTATTCAGAGAAGTATTGTGGCGGTATAATACCTAAAAGAAAAGGTGAAAAAGAGGATTTTGAACTGTTAGGAAAATGTGGAAAGACAATAACAGTAGATTTTCCAGATTTCAATGGTATCAATGGGTTTGAGCCTGCGCATACCACAACATACACAATCAGAAAAGAGTTGCCAAATATGCCAAAGGGTATAATCTCTGTAGATTGTTTGTTATCGAATTTATATTTGTGGATGAGCAGAGGGTATACAATACATTTTAATTAAAGGAGATAACAGATGATTACACAGAGCGAGAAACAAGACATCAATTTGTTTTTACAGATGGTAGGAAGGGTAGATAGTAATGACAAAGTTGTGGTATCAACTAATCCTACTAAAAGAGAATTAGAGCTTTTAGAGCTTCGTTTGATGGCTAAACTGTATGGTAAGAAAGATTTTGATGATTCCGATTACGAGAAAGTAAGTCAGTTAAGTCATGGAAACACGACAGGTAGACGTTTTGATTATCCACTTGTAGATAGTTTAGGTATGAATATCAATTATCCTAATACAGAGGATAGTGGTAAAACACGGGTAATGAGTTGTGTTGTAATAGAGAAACCTGATGATGTGGAGATAAAGCCTAATTTATGGGTATATGTGAAATCACGTCTTAAAAATATATTATGAAAATATGATTGCTACATTGAACGCAGCACAGAAAAGAGCAATACCTTAATAGAGTTAAAGAAAGGAATATAGAATATGGGTACTTATACTTTTGGTAGACCAACGTATTTATTAAAAGGAGAGTTTGTAGAAGAGGGCAGATGGCGTGGACGTAGACCAGAGAATAATCAATGGGTTTATGGCGTATTATTGAAAACAAAAGACGGAAAAATAAAGGGTATCTTGAATGAAAATACCCGTAAGGTGTTTAACTTTAATAGAAAGAATCCTGAGTTGTGTAATGGGTTTGTATGTGGAATACCAGTATTTGAATCTTCTGCTATAGACGAGCAAATAGTTTGGTATGTTGAACTAGCGAGTGTTATTGAAGATACAATAGAGCCTTACGACCCTAAGAAGCATAAGGACTATGAGACATCTTTGACTTTTGAGGAAATTCAACAAAAGTACGATATTTTTGAGAAAGATATAAAGTTGTACAATAGGTGTGCAGAGGGTTCATATATGTATGTGCATGACAATGAACAAGTAGCAACAGCTATGTCACACTTAGATGTACTAACTAGGGAAAGAGATAAATTGTGCGAAGAAATACAGATACCATTAAATAGTAATGATGTGACTGTAAGTAGTCTTGTAAAGCTACTTAGTAATAGATTTGAAAAATATAAAGTGCTAAGTATGCTATTAGGTAATACACGCAGCTATGTTAGCTATGAACTGAATAAACGTGAGTATTACTTTGATGATTTAGAATTTCGGAAGAAACATTTTACAGTTGCATTAACTCTTGATGGTATTGCAGACCATTATGTATATATGGTTACAAATAATAAGTCTATAGATATATGGGTAGGTGATGATTGTGGAGTTAAGTATTTTAATACAGACTCAAGATGTTTTTCAATGCATATAGATGTAAGGTATCAGTCTTTTACTGACTCCTTTTTACAGACTTATATTGCAAGTGTAACTAATATTTTAAAAAGCTATAATGAATTATAATAAGAGGGAAATTCAGATGCAGAATAAAACTATTGAGAAAATATTAGAGGCTTATAAATCAGGGTTATTGCGTTCAGATGATAGCACTTATGATTGGGCTAGAGCAAATCGACTTAAAGTGCGTGATGTAAATAAATGTATAGCTAATCATGTACCAGAGTTAAAAGCATGTTATGGTTGTACACATATAGAAAGCCGTTTATATGGTGCAGATTTTAGCAGTCCTTGTATGTATTGTAGTAGACGTATTAAGGTTGTAGATAAATATGAAAAAGATGATACACGTTATAGAAGGGAGTCCTAATGAGTATATTTTTTAAAATAGCTATTATAGCTTTTATTTTATGTGTAGTTTTGCTTGTGGCTAGTAAGTGTGTATATAGTTTCTTTCCTCGTATAGATTTGGTACGATTACATTACGGTTATAATGTATCTAGTGAGGGTGAAAAGTTATCAATTATAGTGTTATTACTTGTGTGTCTTGCTATATTATGCGGTTTAGTTAGTGCTGTTACTCTTATTATTGGTGTAATACAGTTATAAATCATGGATAAATTGGTAAAGACGATAGAAGATAAATGATAATAAATACACTAAAACATTCAAAAGAAAGAAGAGGATAAAAAGATGGTAACACCTGCAGTATTAGAGAAGAAAAGAGCAAATGATTATGATATAAAGGTATTAGAGGAAGTAATAGATAAAGCCCTCTTAGAAGATTATAAAAATCATGGAGTGCATAAGGTAGTAGTAAATGATGATGTACCGAAAGAGGTAGCGGTTAAACTTGCTAAATCTTATGTAGAGCATGGATGGAGATATGTATATGTTGGGTATGAAGATGTACCGGGTGCAAACAAAGTCACAGTATTTATATTCAGCATGGAAGCAGAGCCATCATATTCAGATTATGAAAAAGTAGATAATGGATTTGCGTCATAAGAGAAAGGAAAGAAGAAAATGGTAACACCTAAAGATTTAGAGAATAAAATAGTTAATGAATATGATATGGATTTGTTAGAGGAAACAATCGATGCAAAGTTGATGGAAGATTATAAGAATCATGGTTATCATAAGGTATTGATTGATGATGAAGTACCTATTGAAGTAAGTAGAAAGATAATAGATATGTATATATCACATGGATGGAATTATGGCTATATAGGTATTGAGCCTACTGAAAGTGGAAAGACTCTGTATATACTTAGTTTAAAAGAGGAACCAAAGTTTGAAAACTCTAAGTATGAGAAGAAAAGTCATGGCTTTAAGTGGTAATTAAGAGGAAAAGAAAGATTAGATAGGAATAAAAAAATGAATTTAACAGAAGTAAGTAAATATATAAGTCTGATACTCAGACATAAGCCAGAGGTCATAGGAATAACTCTTGATGAACATGGTTGGGCTGATGTAACAGAGTTAATAAAAGGAATAGAGAAAGACCATAAGGGTTTTAATATGGAAATTCTCGAAGAGATTGTTAGAACAGACAATAAACAGAGGTATTCGTTCAATGAGGATAAAACCAAGATAAGAGCGAATCAAGGACATTCTATCAATGTAGATGTCGAACTGAAGGAGAGTGAACCACCAAAGATACTATATCATGGTACGGGTAAGAAATTTGTTGATTCTATCAATAAAGAGGGTCTTACACCAAAGAGTAGATTGTATGTGCATTTGTCTAAGGATAGAGAAACAGCAATAAACGTTGGCAAAAGACACGGTGAACCAGTAATTTATATGGTAGATGCGAGACAGATGATAAATGATGGATATAAGTTTTATTTATCAGAAAACGGTGTTTGGCTGACAAAAGAAGTACCTGCAAAATACCTTGAAGTAATAGAGCCTTGGTTAGTTGTTTGTGAAGACCAAGCATGGTGTTGTCCTAAGTGTGGTAAAAGACCAGCAGTAGGAGTTGGGTATATAACCGACTACAAGTATTGTCCTTATTGTGGGTCACCTGCTGAAGGACTTAATCATGACATTGAAGAATGGCGATTAAGATTTGACGAAATGTATATAGCCTATGTAAGAGAGCAGAGGGCAAAACATAAAAAATAAAAAGGAAAAATATCTATGAAACAAGAAAAAACAAACACTTGTCCACATTGTAACAAACCAGTTGACACCGAAGATGTTTGCCCGCATTGTGGACACATTATCAATGAAGAGGTTATTAAATCAATACCATCTTTAAAAGCTAAAAATGCTAAACCAAATGTATTTGTTGTAGCAATAATGATTCTTTTTGGTGCAATAAGTACAGGGTTTTCTGTTGTAGAGCTGGTTGCATTTGTTTTGAAACAAAAGCGGTTGAAAGAAATGACCTCTAGTATTCCTGTTATAATTGTTGCAATTATCCTTATTGTGACGTTGATATTTACATTTGTTCGTTACCTATATACTAAAAAAGGCGGTAAACAGTATGAAGGTCGTGTATATGGGTATATGGATGACGATTATGAAGGTGATAATCAGACAAGAGAGCAAACGTGTTATATAGTATATCTTAAAGATGAAAAACAATATTCTCTAACACAAAGCTATAATTTGGGGCATAGCCGTATATTTGATATAAATGATAGACCTTATATTCCGGGTACAAAAGTAAATATATTTATAAATAATAAATGTTATGTATGCGAAGTTCCACAGAACTAATGATTAAAGAAAAAGAGGGCTTATTTATGGCTGTTGAAAAGAAGTATTATAAGTATAATTATAATTTTGGTGATAAAGACATTGAGATTGGAGAATTAGATTACTATAATAGAGAAACGTTGAATGAAACTGATGTTTTCATCAATGCTCACGGTGTTTATGAGTTCTATATGTACTCAGATTCTAAAGATAATGTTGATACGTTTCTGTATCAGATTTCAAAAATTCTTTCTCAGGAAATGAGTGTTGCATCAAATCTTTATAAGTTAGCAAGTGGACGGTTTATTGCTTTTGATAGTTTTTGGAAAGAATACAATAAAATTCAAAAGGAGAATAAATGATGAAAATTTCGTTTAAATCTTTGTTTAATGTTTTGAAATATGGTGGGACATATACTGCAGCATCTATAACATGTTTATTTTCATCTATTTGTTTTTATTATGTTGCTTATAGAGATAAAGCTTTGAGGGATGTCACACTTGATGTTTGTATATCAGCAGTAGCACTTTTATGTTGTATTATTCAGATGTCTATTGTTGCATCTTCATATACACTTAAAATCGTAAAAGATACAAATGAAAACGAATTAAACAATGATGGTGATAAAACTATAAATCGTTTTATCTTTTTACATAAGATGTGGGATGTGTTTACAATTGTAGGCAGTTTATGTGCTTCTGCTATAGGAGTGTATGTGATAGTTTATGCTGTGCTTGATATAATATCAAAAATTTTATAATGAAAGAGGAAATCTAAAATGAAAATATCAGAAGTAAAGGGTATTATAGAAAGTCTTGAAAGATTATCAAGCAATTTAGAAAACTTGCGCCTATTATCGACAGGCGGTAAGGCTTCTATGTCTGTTAAAGAAGACGCAAGGAGATGGAGTGAGAAAATAGCTGATATGGCACAGTTAGATTCTTCACTTCCTAATATTTTGCAGGAAGCAAAAAATGTTACAGATAATGAAATCAAGCGATTGAATGAAGTAATTGATAATGCAGAGGTAAATCTTTAATTTAAAGATATTGATATAAGGGTTTGAAAATATGGACGTAGAAAAACAATTAGATATTATACGAAATACATTAAAATCAATACCTATGAATGAATTAGTTGTGTTGACAGGGGGTAATGGGAAAGGTAAATCTTTAATTCGTAAGCAGATGCCTTTTTCTGTTCAAAATGCTTTTCCTAATGAAGTTACAGAGCAGAAATTATCAAGAGTGTGCAAATCGGTATCAATGCAGTTACGTACTGAAAGCCAACCTGAGTTTGGGGCATTAGCTAGTATGACTCATGACATTCCTTGGATGCCAACTAGTACAGAAACTTATAACTTGTTAAAGCAGATGTTTAAATGTATTTCTGATAATGAGAAGTTTTATTTTATCATAGATGAACCAGAAATAGGTATGTCAAGAGAGTCACAATTAGGTATTGCGAACTTTATTTTAACACAGTATGAAGATAATAAGGATAAGATGTATGGTATGCTTGTTATCACTCATTCTGAAACGATTGTAAAAGCATTAAAAGATACTTGTGTATTCATAAATTTAGATGGTATTGACAATGTAGATACTTGGTTAAATAGAGAGATAATACCTACTGATTTTGAACTTTTGCAACAAGAGTCTAACGAATTATTTAATGCTGTACAAAATAACTCTAAGCCACATAAAGCTAAATAAGAGATAAGGAAAGAGGGCAACGTGTAGTTGCCCTCTTTCCATTAATGCCAAATAACCGAATAAAAATCGTCCAAATAACCGAATAGAGTGAAGGCAGAAACTTAAAACTTATTAGAATAAACGAAAACTTTTTTAAATAAATGAGAGAAAAAATAAGATGTAATTAAAGTAATATAGTTGGGTAAGAAAGGTGGCAATATGACATATAAAGAGTTTTATACTAAGAATGAAGAAATAAAGAACACTTTAAAGACATCTAAAGATACTTACACAATATGGTTAATAGATAAAGTCAAAGGAAATCAGATACAAGTAGGTGAGTGGGTAGTAACGAATCAACAAGTAGCCTATTATATAAAAACATACCCAATATCAGAAGCATTAACCAGAGTATTACAGGGTAAAGCCTTTATCAGAAATTTAAGTAAAATATCACATTGGCAGGGTTTTGAAACTTTAAGAGATAAAAAGAAAGTCAAGGCAGATATACCTAATACTCCAGTTTATTTAGTTACTCTTTATATAAAAAGTAAAACAGAGGTAAAACAATATATAGGTGTATTTTATAATAAACCAACAATTGAGAACGAAATAGAAAGATTATCAAAGGTATATAAAGGATGTGAAATGACTTATAAAATAGACCAAGTAGAAGGAGAGGGCGGTTTTGTAGTTGCTACAAAACTATAATAAAAAAGGAGACTAAAATGGCATTATATTTTATAAAATTCAAGAATAAAGAAGCAGGCTTTTATGCAAATGGAGAAACACCTACAGAGGCGTTTCAAACTCATTATGATAAAGATTTGGTAGCTACTACAAAAGATAAGGGTACGCTAAGTATTACAAATATGAATAGTGCAAAAAATATCACACGCTATTATAACATTAAAGAGAAAGACAATAAGAAAAAGCGTATAAATAAGCAAGAGATAATGCAGAATATCTATCAAGATTTATTACGTCATCCTACTGGTAGCCGTGGAGCAGAGTGCATAAGAATAGAGGGTGATTGCATATATGGTAGATTTTTCACAGGAATATCCCATTGGTATAGTAAAGAGCAAGAGCGAGAATTCGGATATACTGTAGATAGATGTGATGCAGACTCATTAAATGATGCAGGTAAAGTAATATTAAATGACTTTAAGAAGGGTATGAAAGCTAAATATAACGTAGATATAGATTGGATAAATGAGGGAGAAAAAGGTTATTCAAAACTAAGAGTTGTATTTAACAAATAAGTACACAACCTAGACCATTAGAAACAGTACATCATAAGCGAATTATTTAAGGAGCCATTTATGAATTATGAAGAATATAAAGCGTTGAATGATAAGATGGAAATGCAGATGAAACAGAGCTTATACGCTCATAGTATTTTGCATATAGACGCTGTGGATTTAAAGACTGAAAAGTGTAAGTTGAGTAATGGTAAAACTGTTTTAATAGCGGATTTAGTAACTGCTACGGAACAGGGTAAAGGTTGTGTAAGTAATCCTTCAGCTATAAGAGGGTGGAAAAACTTTGTAAAGGTTGAGCCTAACCATTTAATACCTGATTTGGAGAAACACCCACTCAATAATGTATCTGATGTAACAGACTTATTAGAGAAGATTTTTTCATTAAACATAACAATAGAGAAAGATATAGATGGTGTTTTATTGACTATACAAGATAAAGAAGGGTTTTTAACTGGGGAACAATGTACTACGTATTTAAGAATGCAGATGGTTACAAAAGCCAATAATATAAAAGAGTTTTATGTGTCTGAGGATGTTGCTTTGTCCGAAGGAGATTTTGTACCGTTAAATGGAGGACAAACCAAGCTACTTTATGACTTTATTGATGAAACAGCCAGTCTATTAGAAAAAGAGAATGACTTAATCTGCAGTTACGATAGATTCCATCATTATATTTGGATAGATAAATACACTAAGAAAGAAGTATACAGTATATAATAAAGGAGTTTGCTATGTCAAAATATTCTATACAAGTAAAAGGGTCTGTTAAGATAATAAAAGAGGGTAATACACCTCAAGAGGCGTTTGCGCAAGTCTATAACGATGCTGAATTATATAGCGTAAAGGATAAAACTAAAGCAAATGTAATTATCGAATTATTGGATGGTAAGCGTAAATCGGTAGGCTATTACGTAGGTCAAAATACAGTTAAACCTAGAGCAGAAAAGAAAGATAAAATAAGCAAAGATACTTTAGATGAAGAAGTTGTCCTTGCTTTTTGTTATGCTTATACAGAGGTATCTTATTATTTAGAGTTTGACGCAGATATGTTATCAATAACAAGACCAGTATGCCAAGCTGCTAATTTAAAGTTTGATGTATATACAGCTAGAGATTACATTAACAAAGGAGAATATAAAGGTTGTTTAGACGAAGATGCGATTCTAAATAAGGTGTTAAAACAAAGCTATACTGTTTTGTTATTGAATAAGTCTGATTTTATAGATAAACAGATAGATAGTTGGACAGACAATTATGTAGTAAATGCGTTTAAGGATTGCGTAAAAGGTGAGAAGAAAGCAATTAGTAAATCACATTTATATAACAGTTTAAATGTCATTTATAAGTATATATCTAAGAACAAGTTTAATAAGCATACTGTAAAGAATTTAAAAGAAATTATTTTAAAGATAAAGGGTGTTGATGTAGACGCTATAAATATAGGTTGTTTAGTAGGGCAGATTTATTACAGGCATTTGCGTGGGTTTGGTATTTTGTCAAATGATGTATTTACAGTAGGACATCAAATAACATCTGATGAGAGAAAAGAGTTTGATGCTTATAAAGGGTATAGTTATGTTTTACATAAAGATATAAATGAATTAGGCGCACCAGAGATAGCTTTAGGAGCATTATTTAAGACCGAAAATGGACAGTTAAAAGTAAAAATAATAGTAGAAAGAAGAGGTTATATTGCAAACCAGCCTTGTAATGTAGTGAGTCTAGTAGGTACATTGTGTTTATTAGATAATTTAACCTTTAATATTAATGAGAATATTGAGAAGTTGGCAAAAGAGATAGCAGAATATTTTAATAGGTTTGTACCGACTTTGTATGATTTAGCTGACAGGTATCAAACATTGTATTCTGTGAAATTATACGAGAATCCTTTAGAAAAGATTGACTATACAGATATAGGTAAGCATATATTGGATGATGAGTATTTATTAGATGCAGCAATAAGCAGATGGACTAGAATTCGTGGAGATAAAACAGAAGCACAGAGAGCAAAGGTAAGCAGACAGGGTAAAACCAATTTTAGTATATTGTATAAGAACAACGTAAGTGATTACGGACATATATTTAATCCTTATGTAGAATATGTTGATGGTGTATTTACAATCGGTTTTGTAGAAAATGGTGATATGACTAAAGTAGTAAGTTCTCGTAAGGCAGATATGAAAGGTGCTATACACCAAAATAGTAGAGTAATAGCTAGTGTATTAAGTGGATGTTTAATAGATGCAAATTATGAAGATAAACACAAAATCTAACTTATAGGGGGTAATAAACTATGTATTTTACTTATAAAGATTTCAAGTTAGTTAATGATAAGGTAAAAAAAGCGTATATAAACTATAAAAAAGATAGTGAAAAAACAAAGACTTTATGGAAACCTAATTTAGATAACGAAATGCATCGTATATCCAAGGTAGATTTTAAGAATGATGTCTGTGTTATAGCAAATGGTCAGCAAATAGCTATTGTAACTTTAGTAGAATCTATAATAAGGACAAATTATTATGTAATAAATCCTTCTGCAATAAGTAAATGGAATGGATTTGTAACAGATGAATTAGAACCTAATCCGAGGGCAAAAGATATACCTGTCGAAGATTATATTTATAGAACGTTAAGTAAAAGACAGTTAACTAATGAATATGTACCTGACCCAGAGAAATTTCAGGGTAACTCCTAAAGAGCTTAGTCTAAAGGTTTATGCAGATATTATAGATGCACATTGTTAAAGGAGATAAGATATGTTATATGTAAGTCATATAAATGCAGATAATACAATATCTGTAAAGGATAGTGAAACCAAGCAAATTACACATATACCAGTAGAACAGGTAAAAAACCCTAATGCTATGATACCGTCAATCTTAGGGGTATTTAGATATGGTATGAGTGTAGAGATTCATGAAATCACATGGGATAATGGTAGTGATTGTTTTAAACCTATAATAGATACAATACAGAATGATACAATAAGAATGTATGCGAATATTATAAGGCATATAATACCGCCATATATTTTTGAGATACCCGCAAGTTCAACTGGAAAGTATCATCCACCAACAGATTTAGGTGAAGGTGGCTTAAAGAGGCATACTTTAGCTGTAGTAAAAATGTTTGATTATTTAACCACACCTACTTATAGTAAGATGATGTTTACACAAGATGAATTAGACTGTATGAGAGTTGCTTGTTTGATGCATGATGGCTTAAAAATGGGTTGGACTAAGGGTAAAACCACAATATTTGAGCATCCTATACTTATGGCAAAGGCTATAAGAGGTTGTCAATTTATATTGAGTTCAGAGTATGTAAACTTAATTGCGCATTGTGTAGAAAGCCACATGGGACAATGGAATGTAAGTAATTACGCACCGGGAGTTGTATTGCCTGTACCATCTGATAAATACCAATATTTTGTTCATTTAGCAGATTATTTAGCATCCAGACCTGATTTAATTTTTACAAGTTTTGGTGAAGGGAAAACACAAATAGAATCAGAGGGTAAATCTACTACTGTTAAAGCAACTAAACTTCAACTTTCTGATAAGGATTTACAAGTGTTGTCGGTTGCTTTACAGAAAGCAAGTATGATAGAAATTCCAGTAACATTACGTAAGAAATATGGTATAGACCGTAATCCTACGGAGATATGCGATATATGGAATACCTTATATCAGTATAGAACTTGTTCAGAAAAGCAGAGTAAGTATTTGAATTTGGCAAAAGAATATGCAAAAGGTTCAATGCCAAAGGCAGAGGTTGATTTAATATAACTTATTGATAAGAGAGGATGAAATAAACCTCTCTTTTTAATGCTTTAAAAAAGATAGAAATTAGACAAATATTAGATTATTGAAAAAATGCTATAGATAAATATTTCTAATAATTAAATAATCTTAATATAGTATAGTTGAGAATTTTTTAAGAAGGAGACCTTATGAGTTATACAATTACAAGAATAGGAAAAGCACCAAAAGGTGATGAGATTGTTTATTTACAAGAAGAGGGTAAAAATCAAGAGGTACAGTTTGCTAAGTCAGAATTAAAGCAGATGATGAAGAGAGGTCTGATTGAGATAAGTAATTATTACTTAGATGCAGAGGGTAGATTAAGACCAAGTTTTACATCTAATAGTAAAGTAGACCACACACCTAATAAGTTGTTAAGTGAAGCACAGAAGAAATATATTATGCAATATGGCTTAGTACATTTCTTTAAAGATGAATATATGGAGAGTACACAGAAGAAAGGCTTAGAAGGAAAAGATTGTAAGCCTATGAAAACTGTTTGGGAAATCTTATTGAATAAGCCAACAGAAAAATGTAAAGAATATAATATGATTTGGTTTTATATCAATGATGAACATGGTAGAGATGCAGGTTTAAATGAGATAAAAGGTCATAGAGCAGCGCATAGAGCTGATTCATTAGATAAAATGTGTGCAGCCATATGGTATCCTAACGCAATAGAGGTAGAAAATCTGAGATATAGACCAGAGGGTAAGGGTACAAACTTATATCCTGATTACAAAGCACCTGCAGTAATTACAGTAGGTGACATACCTGCAAAGCGATTAGAGATAATGAAAGTTGAAGATTATTTGCAGAAGATGTCATTACCTACACTTAAAGATTTTGAAAATATTGCAAGACAACTTCTTACTGTACACAATATGTTGTATGAGATTTGTCAAACAGACTATATAAAGATAGGTTTTGATAAAGAAAAGGGTAAACGCCTTAATTTTATTGGTGAGACTTCACATCCTTTTAGATATAATGTTTCAGAATTACATAATGATTTTATGCAAGACTATAATTTAGCTAAGAAATTAGGCGTATCAAAACCAGAGTGTAAACTGTATTATGCTGGATGTAAAGATGAATTAGAAGATTTAGATGTCTTTTGTTATTACGATTTTCATACTAAGATGTATTACTTAGGAACTCATTTTAGTACGAAGACTAATTATGAAAATAAATATCCTACGTTAGATACATTAGTACGTTTTGTGTATAAGGATGTAAATGAAAAGCCTATACCATTTGCTAATGTAAATGCTATAAAGCATTATTTAGAACAACTAGTAGCGTATTTGAGAACATAAGAGGGTTACACATGAATTTATATCAATATTGTATAAGTACTAAATTAGCAGACCAACCGATTACAACTATTGCTTATGCAGAAAGTCCTATTAAAGCCTTTGATATAGCTTTTCCGCAGCAACCTTATAGTAAATGTAAGAGGTATTTGCAGAAAGTAGATAAGACACAGGCTTATGATGTTGTAATAGAGTGTGTAGGATGCACAAGTATAGTTAAAAATTATTATCAATTAAAATATAAGGAGTGTTAATAAAATGCGAGATTATAAAGTTACTGTATTCTTTTACAATCAATGTAAACCAGTTCAAGCTAATAATCCTATTGAGGCTTTTGCAATAGCTTTTCCAAATTTAGCAGCTACTAATACTTTAAAGAGTGTGAATACTGAGCATGAATGTGAAGTAAAGATAGAGGGTTTTGGTGAAAGACATACTATAAATTATTATGTAATGCGAGCAGATACGCAAAGACAAATAATAAGAGAACATAATGGTTTAGATGATTTGATTAATCAAGCTAAGAAAGAATGTATGACACAAAATAGAGGACACGAAAGACGTAACCCGGGCAGAGAAGATAGATAAGGAGAAAGACTATGGGAATATATAATTGGGTAATAGAAAATAGAATACCACAACCTATTAAGTTAGAAATCGAATTAGTAAAAGTCGTATATGACAAACTTGGTAGGGGTAATGATAGTAGATATATGCGAGTATATATCCAAGGACATAATGTAACACAGATGGTAGCAGAAGCAACAGGCTTAAAGATTTCTAAGGCTAAGAACTATAATCTGCAGGGTTGTTTAATCATACACGGTAGCGGTATGGATATGGGATTTGCTTTGCAAGATAGAATGCATAGCAGAGCATCAAGTGCAGGTTATCCAAATATGTTTGATTATGGTAATTATATTTGTTTGTAAATGAAATAAAGGAGCCTAATATATGACAGAACCTTATTTTAAATATACGTTGACAGAGACAATTTACATAAAAAAGAAAAAGGGTAAGCAAAAAGATGCTTTTGCCTTATTTAAAGTAGGTATGCCTTTAAAAGCTGAGTTTCCTATACCTACGTTTTTAAAGGAATATATTAGAGTCACATATGTAGAACCATTAGATTATACAAAAGACACAGTAGATTTTCTTGTGGAATTAGAGTCAAAAGAGGGATTAGAACAAATCCCTTTGACTTGTTATATGACACAAGATGGTGAAATAACAGATATAGTAGTAAATAAAGAAAGTCGTACAGAGTTTGTTGTCGCATGGGAGAAACTTATTTCAATAGGCACAGAAGAGGGTTCTCAGTATAACGTATGGTATAAGGCTAATTCGGAAACTACACTAATATATAGAGATGGTAATTATTATGAGCGACCAAAGCCAATGGCAGCACAGTTGGTTACAGACAATTATCCTACATTTTTAAATGTGTTGATACCAGAGCATTTAGTAAAGATGGATAGTTGTTATGCTTATAGAGTAAGTTGGAGTAGTACACCGTTAAAGGCTGACTTGAATAAAGGTTTTTGGATTAAGTATGCAGAGAATGATTTTAATTATTTAGCTATGGATACAGAGTCAGCAGAAAGTTATTATGTAACAGATGAACAAGATACAATGTTGTATTGTTCATTAAGTGACTATTACAAGAGAGTATGTGAGTTAAATAATATCTAATTGGAGGTTATAAATTATGCATGGTAAGGTAGTTAAGCAGATTAACAAGATGAAAATAACAATTACGGGACAGGGTAAGCCTTATCCTATGTATCATGTATATAATACAGAAGGGCATGAGGTATATAATAGTTTGTCTTATGAGGAAGTAGTTAAATATTGTCAAGGTCAGGGTACACCGAAAGGAAGTAAGGAACTTTATTTAGCAGGTTTGTATGTACCAGAGGGTAATAAGAAAGTGTTTGGTTTTGTTAAACCATCAAGTACTAATTTACCTTATATTACTTACAAGCCATCTAATTTATATGTGGTTGGTGCTACTGCTGCTTTATATAAATATAAGGCAAAGCAGAATAAATTAGTTAAAGTACCTGATAAGCATTTTGAGCAATCAGGAAATTTGCAACCTGATACAATAGAATTAAGTTTAATGCAGCAGAGTTTAATAGAACAAGCTATACAGAGTAAAACTACGCTATTGAAATAATGGAAGGCAGACTTTAAAAACTTTAGATTTAAAATTAAAGTTTAGATAATATATTAGATTGCAACTAAAAATCTTTATATAATTTGTTTTCTTTTATATTATCTATAAAACTGATGTCTTATTGGTGTATAAAATTAAAATAGGAGAATTATATGGAATTCTGTTTAAACACAAAAACAGGTAATATAATGGCAGATAATAAGTCCATTGTATATTTTGAAAAAAGAAATGGTGCAGTATACCCTTATATTAAGCGCAGAGGAACACAGTATTTTTTGAATCCTCTTGAACTTGCTCAATTCGCAAAAGCAGGTAAGTGGTTTATTCAGCATAATAATTGTGATTTCGGACCAGAAATAAATCAAATGTGTATGGGGGTAAAATAATTATGCAATATTTTATAGAGGGCTTGAATATAAGCAATTATCAAGGGGCAAAAGTTACAGCAGATACACCTATTCAAGCTATTAAGACGTATTTAGCACAAAATAATTTAAGAGGTAAGGTAACGAAAGTAATAGGTAGAGGTAATTGTACGGTTACCTGTTTAGGACAGAGAAAGACCGTAACTAACTTTATGGTTACGGATTTAACAGTTGCTTTACCTAAGAGTATGCAGAAGAAAGCCCATTGTATTGTTACTGTATATTTTCAAGCAGAGAAACATTATAAAGTGTGGCAAAATTATTTATATGATGGTTGCTTAGACCAATTCATAGCACAAGCTAAGACTTATGCCAATGTTAAAATATATGGTACATCAAATTTTTGGTGGCATTTTAATTTAGGTGGAAAAAGCTTGTCTATTGGTGATGTAGAAGTACAAGTCATAGAAGTTAATGGAAAAGCACCTAAGAAGTTATATTTAGGCTTTGGTGAGTTGATAAAAGCAGATGTTTATGATGCATCTACAAGCCCAGATGATGAATATGTAGACGCAAGTTGTTTTTATACAACAAATGAATCTAAATTTAAAACATGGGTGAATAACAGTATTAAAGACTATAAAGCTAGTATTTGTCATTTTGTTGGTGTAAAGACCTTTAAGCCTAATGATGTAGGTATGTGGTTTCATACAAGTTGGATAGATGAATGTGATAAGAGCGAGGGTATAAGTAAAGGAACTTATGAAGAGTCTAAGGTGGGCGAATATAAGATAAGTACTAATACTTTAACGCCACAATCATTTAATGCAATATATAATAGATTGTATGATTTACAACAACGTTATAGTGGTAGAGATTATTAAGAGAGCGAGGCTTTTATGGAGAATTTGTACGTAGAGGACTTGAAAGGTCAACATGGTCCTAATTGGCAAAGAGATGCGGTAGAACAACGAAGTGTAGTAAGAGAATGGATAGATAAGCATATTATTTATATAGACCAACAAGGAATACCTATGTGGCAGATGAGTAATAAGATTGTATATCCAGAGTTATTGTATATTATTGCTGAAATAGGTAATTTAGATGACGCTACTTTAAAGCAATTATTGATATGGAGTAGACGTTATAGCCAAGAGAATAAAAAGAATTATACACATAGATTTTATAAGGAATTAACAGTTAAAGCACAAAATGCTAATGAGTTATTTTGGAGAAGGGATGCTGCAAAACATATTTTCAAGATAACAGAAGATTATGTAAATGGAAAGTTATTTATAGACCAACACGGTATTGCAAGATGGTGGAGTAATAAGAATGTAATACCAAGAGAGTGTTATGAATATTTAGCTTATTCAAATATATGTCCAAGGTTATATTTTGTAAAGAATGACAAAGAACGAGAAAAAGAAACACAAGAGTTTTTAAAAGGGTATAAAGAGCGCATGAAAGATTATACTCCTAGTCAAGAGGAATTAGCAGAGATGCGTGGAACTTTTGGACCCGGTAAAGAGATAGTAGATGTTATAACAGGAAAGAAGATTCAATTGTGAGGTAAGTATGGAACGAGTCAAATGTTTTTGTAAAAAGTGTCCATTTAGAGGTGCGCATGGTGCTTGTCATGCCGAGCGTTGTAATAGAGTATTAAACACATGGATGCTTAGAAATATGCAGCCAAAAGTTACATATGTGACGGATGAAGGTGTATTTTTTAGTATAAAAGAATTGTGCGAATACTATGATGTTTCGTTGATTTATTTTAAAAAGTTAAAAGAGAAGGATAAATTATCTTTAAGTCAAATAATAGAAATATTAGAAGCAAATAAAAAACAAGAGAGAACAGAAGCTAATAAAAAATATTTTCCAACGGAAACACAAGTTGTAGTAAATTCAAAGAAACAGGTAAATACCAAACAACAAACAACACCAAAAAAACAAGGTGGGTTAAAACAAGTTTTCCAAACAGCTACTTTTGATGCTACAAATTATCCTGCAATACAAGAGCAGTTACGTAACCTTAATGAGGAGGACGAAGAGCAAAGGTTACCTAGAAGGGGTACAACGAACCATTCAACACGAGAATTACCAGATATATCAAATGATAAAATGGATGATAGTCAATTCAGTTTTTAAGGAGGATTTTATGGCAACAAATAGTTTTATAGCATTGGCAGAGCCATTACAAAAAGGGTTAACTAAGTTTGATGTTAATAGAGTAGTGAGGGGTAGTTATTGTCATAATGACGGCTATTTAGCACATAATGGCGTTTTATTACTTTTATATTATGATACTGTAGGAAAAATCGAAAAGCTTTTGGATTTAGAAGATTTATCATCATTGGGGTATGTAATAGGTAAAAAACATGACCTAAATAAAAGAATGATGGATAAAGAATATAAGGAAAGCGTAGAGTTTATGACTTCTGCCTATAAAAGAGATAGAGGTAGTTATGATGATATGTCTTGTGTTCAATATAAAGGACCTATAGGTAATATTCCTTGGGAAGCATGGACTTATTTATACATACCAGAGGATAAGAAGTGGTATACGACTAGAGATGGAAAAACTTGGGTAAGTGTAGAAAGTTTGATAATAAAGGATATTCCAGATATAAAGGATATGTTAGCAAGAGTATCAACCTCAATAAATAGAGAGGATAAAAAGGCCGTAGATAAGTTATTGGCGTTTGCTAATAGTGTAATTGAGTATAGAAAGAAGAATCCTGTTTTACCTTCTTATGATGTCATTTATGAAAAGAATAATTCACGTAAATATATCGCAGAGTGCATAGCCCAAGGTAGATATTGGAGTGACCCTATTGATATGAAAGTAATACATATAGAGTCAATAGAGAAAGCAGAGGGTAAAGCACCAAATAACAAAATTGTACGCTTTACTTATAAAACAACCCTTACAGGAAAGACAGGTAAAGGCGGTGGTTTAATATGTACGTTTTGTAATCGTTTCTTGGAAAACGAAGATATTGTGTTAAAAAATCCAAGTAAATTACTTCCTTTTTGTAAATAATGCCTATAGAAAAATGACCTCGTTTGTGTAACAATAATAGAGTAGGTTGTAACTTATAATTTAGAAATTTAATAAAGAAAGAGGAAAAGGAAATGCCTAATAAGTATACGGTAATTCGTGGTCTTATTATGAAACAGACAGAGCCATTTTGTTTACTTGATTTGTTTTTACGCTTGGCAAAAGAGGGTATTGATAATCGAGAAGCTATCTTATATGTATTAGATGATTTATATGATAATGGACTGGTTGAACATGTACCAATAGAACCGAAGAACGGTGTTACTTGGGCGTTTAAAGTAGCCTCTTAATTGAATAACGTAATGATGCAAGTATATAGTACATTGCATTTAGAGGAATAGAATATGACTTATAAAGAGTATTTAGACCAATGTAAGGATGAATTTGAGAAAGCGGTTATTATAACTAATTTAGCTAGACAATGCCCTAATTATGACTCTTTTACGCCTTTAGGGAAGAAACGAGAGTTAAATAGACTGCTAAAGCAAGAGATTCCAAATACATAAATAAAGCAAAGGGTTGTACGAGAGTACAACCTTTTTTGTGTCAAGAGGGTAAAAAGTACCAGATTTTTTTCCAAAACAAGGAAAAAATTTTAAAAAATTTTTTGAGTTTTTTTCAAAATTCGTTAAGTTGAACTTCGCAAACTCTTGAAAATAAAGGGTTTGCGAGCAAACCCTTGATACTAAAAATTTTTTATGAAAATGCTTGACATTATTGTGTTTGTAGTTTATATTATTCGTAGGGTCGTTAATAAAACGGCTGAAACGTATAGTTGTTACTAATTTGGGTTAATTCTAATCTAATGAGGTACAAAAACATTATATTTATGGAGGAATTTAAAGATGACAAAGGCAGAACTTATTGCAGCAATTGCAACAACAGCAGGTGTTTCTAAGAAGACAGCAGCAGCAACTCTTGATGCTACTACAGGAGCAATCACAGATGCACTTAAGAAGGGTGAGAAGGTTCAGCTCGTAGGCTTCGGTTCTTTTGACGTAGCTAAGAGAGCAGCTAGAACAGGACGTAACCCTCAGACTGGTGCATCAGTTAAGATTCCTGCTTCAAAGGCACCTAAGTTTAAGGCTGGTAAGGCTCTTAAGGAAGCTGTTAATAAGTAATTTAAGAGTTCAATGTCTATATGACTAAGGAAGGGACTTGCATAGGCAAGTCCTTTTTTTATGTTAAATTTCCAAGTCTTTTTAAATAAAGACTTTGCAAATAAAGGGTTTTGTGATACACTAATATGTATCATGAAATAGTTTATGTACTTTTGAAAGACAAGGTAGATTATGATAGTATCTGATTTTGTAGAAAATATAAATGAGAATATACCAATGGGTTTTTATGATATATTACCCAAAGAATGTGATGAACAAGGTTGTAATTCGCCAATGGTGATGACTGAACTATTGACAGAGTTACAATGTAGTAATCCTTTTTGTCCAAGTAAAGTCAGTTATCGAATACATCAGTTGTTAGAGGATATAGGGGTAACTTATATTACAGAATCACAGGTACATGAATTTGTAATAGACCATAAGATTACAAATGTTTTTGAGATTTTTTTATATGACTTCTCGCAAGAGCCTGTGTTTAGTACAGGTGTAAGTGACATATTAAGTAAGGCTTTATCTAGTACATTAAAACAGAATAAGTTGTTTACTAATTATGAGTATGTTAAGGTCGCACATCTACCTAATATGTCTTTAATGGTAAAACCTTTATTTAAAGATTGTTCTGATTTAAATGTGTTTTATGAAAAGTTAGAATCTAAAGGTCTAGCTTATTTGCAGTTGTTATTAAAAGAGGATAGTAATACTATTACTGTGGATATGGTAAAGGTTTATGAAACCTTGTTGACGTACAAGAATGAACTATTAGAGGGTTTGAACTACGTGAACATATTATAAGAAAGGCAAAATGTAATTATGTTTTATGCAGCAATTATACTAATATCAAGTATTCTGTTAGCAATACAATGTTTAGGGTTTTATGAACTTATACCGTTATTGAGTTTTTCCTTATGGGGCAATAGTAACGTATTTGCCTTTTATATACATTCGTGTGTATGCAAATGGGGTTTGATTTTTGCAGTATTTGGTATAATATTAGGGTTATTGGTGTTAACGGATAAGAATGATAAGTTTAAGATGCGAGACCATACAAAGAAATATGCTATTTTCTTTGTGATAATAACTTTATTCAGTATTATTTAAGTAGTATTTACAAAATAGTTGAGGTACGGAGAATATGGAATTATTAAAATTAGCAATTCGTTACTATATTAAGGTTACAGGCAAAACTTGTTTAGACTTCTATAATAATCTAAGAGAGGTAGTCGCAACCGATATAACAAGCCAAACAGGAGATGATTGGTTGCGTCATAAATTGCTTGAGAGAGTAATTACGGATTCTTATACTCTTGATGATGTAGAGAGCGCACAAGATACTATGAGTACATACTTTATAGAGACCTATGTAAGTAATGTACAAGAGTATAGCGTAGAGCCAGTATGGGGTAAAGACGTCATTAAGAGCGTGTCAAAATATCTTGATATAGGTTCAACTGTCTTTTGGGATATTCATAGTCTTTCTGACACATTATTTTCAGGCAGTAAACTGGATACACAGAATGTATTTTTATCACATGGTAATGCTCAAGTAGTCGCTACACGTAAGGTTAAAAAGGGTATTACTTATTTTAAGTTTGACTTTGTTAATGATTTTGACTTTGATAAATTACCTGAGAAATTACAGGCTACTATCAAACACGATAAGCCATTAGTATTGTTGTGTAATCTTCCTGTGAAAAAAGAAGATTTAAAAACAGATGTTAGTGATTTAATGTATGCTGATGGATTTACTACACAGAACTTGAATATACATTATCAGTATTTGTATAAAATGGTTAAATTTGTAGAACAATATAATCTTACAAATTGTTATGTAGGTTTCTTTGGGGATACCGCATTATATACTGATAATACTAATAATGTTTTCTTGAAATATTTTAGAGATACTTTTGATTTTAAGGAAGGTTTTTGTTTCTCATTAAAAGACTTTAATAGCACCATAAATGGTGTAGAATCCTTGCACTTTAGTTTATGGTCCAGTGAGGGTATTGCAGAGAATAAACCTATCTTACTTACAAAGAAGCGTTTAATTAGTAAGACAAAAGTAGAGGATGGCGAGGATATTCTGTTTGAGGAAAATAGGGTATCTGTATACGATTGGTTGCAACCTAATGATGTTTTATTTTATAAACAGGCTCCCATTATGTTGAATTATGCGACATTTAAAGGAGGTGAAAAGTTTAATAAGACTGCTAAGTTTAGTAATAAAATAGCAGAAAACGCATTGGGTACTATGACAGTAACAAAGACTATGCAAGATATAAAGAATATCTTGTTATTATCAGGTACGCCTTCAAGTAAATTGTATGTAAATATAACAGAGGAAAACTTTTGGAGATGTGTAGCTTATTTTGCTTTTTCTGTATTAGTAACACCTACATGGAATAATAATAAGCTAAGTATTTCAGCCCCTAACGTAAAGGTAGAGGGTTATGATAAGTGGTGTAAAAATGCTGTATTGTTGTTCTTATTAGATAACAAGTCTATGTTTTCTTGTTTGAGAAATGTACAGTGGGATGGTGTGAACACTACTATTGATAATAAGTTATTCTTTGTAGATAAAGAACTTATTGAAATGGCAACTACAGATAGTTTGATTACAAAACAGTTAGAAGATAAACCATCTAATGATTTTGTCATTAAGCAATTACAGATGGCACGTACTGAGTGGACTACTGAAACTGCACAGTTATATGAGTTTTGTTTGGATTTTGTACAACGTACTTTAGACCAACGTAAACTTGTGAGATATGCAGAAGATACAGATGCTTGGAATGCAGGCTTTTCACAGATAAAATCTGTATTTGGACAGTCAGATATGATATTTAAGACTAATTATGACAGACTTTATACAAAATACGTTGATTCATTAAGAGCAGATGTAAGTAAATTTGGCTTCTTACAGGATAGGTGATGGGAATGAAGAATATCAATGCAAAATTAAAAGAATTTACTGCTAATAAAGAGTATATGTTTTTTATCAGCGTTTTATTTATGTTTATTATAAGTACCGTTGTTGGTCTTGGTGATTGGGACTATTATTGGCAATCCTATTTGGGTAAGGAGATAGTTACGCATGGTAGGTTTGATTCTTTAGGAGATTTAATTTGGGGTACAAAAGGATTAGGACATTACGTAGACCATGAATGGCTAACTAATGTATTCTTTTATTTATGTAAGAGTACTTTTGGTACATTTGGTGGCGTAGTAGCTATTAAGTTAGTATTGGAGTCTTTATTTGTTTTTGTAACCTTTTATTTTGTAAAGTATTTCATTAAAGATTTTTCTAAAATGAGTTGGTTTACATATCTAGCTTGTATGGTATCTATGTACTGTTTTAGCATGATGTTACTTAAACCAAAGGCTTATGACTTTAGTGTACTTTTTACTATGCTTTTGATAATAAGCATTGAAAAATATAGAGCAAATGAAAAGACATTTAAACGTTTTGCGATTGATATTTTGCTTATTACTATTTTATGGAACAATATGCACTCAGGAAGTGTTATTCTAGTATTTGTTATTTGCGGTTTGTATTGGTTATTTTGGTTCAGAGATGTTAAGACATTATTATTAGGAATAGGTGTCTTAGGCTCTTTGTTAATAAATCCATTTGGATATAAGCTAATAGCTTTTGATGTCTCTCATTTCTCAGATGATATGATGAAATTCTTGATTTCAGAATGGGCTGGGTTATCACTTTCTACCTATGGTGGCAAGGTATTTGCATTATTGTTGATTATTGCCTTTATACATATTATGCACATGGATAGAAAGCAAGAGAATTGGGTATACTTTGCAATGTACATATTGTTTTTCTTACTTGCAGTAAATTCAAGAAGGCACTTTTTATATATGTACCCTATTGCTTTGATTACATTTGTATTAGGTCAGTATGAGGATTTGAAAAAGTGGCCTATAAAGAGTTTGTTTGCGCCAACGTTAGTAATCACTTTTATTTCTATATGGATAAATATGTTGGTATGGATGACTTATGCGGATTTTGATAAGCAATATACTATGCAATATATTTATACTGATGAATTGAGAGATATGTTGAAAGCGGATTTGGAAGAGAATACAGAGGGTTTTTATGATGGTCATGTGTTTATTGATGGCTTAGAGTATAAATCGTTTTTAATTGGTGCTTTTCCTTATGTCAAGGAACGTAGTTGGGATGCTTACTGTATGGAATACGGTAGCCCAAAGGATACTGAAGAAGTCATAGAAAAATATGGGTTAAATAAGTTTTTACTTATTGAAAAAAGCCGATTAGCTTTTGATTATCCTGTAATGAGAGATACAAATTTGTATGCTTATTTAAAAGACAATTCGGATTATGAGTGTAAGTATGATGATGGTAGATTAGCCTATTTTGTGAAGAAGGAAGTTAAGTGATGAATGTTAATAAACTGTTGAAGAATAAAAACATTTTGTTCTTAATAAGTATAGTATGTATATTTTTAATGAGTACAATAATGGGTTTATCTGATTGGGACTTTGTTTGGCAGAGTCGATTGGGTAAGTATATAGTAACAGAACATGACTTCAATGGTTTAAGACATTTAGTGTGGGGTACACAAGGAATAGACGTTTATTACGACCATGAGTGGTTGACTAATGTTTTCTTTTATATAGCAACTGTACTGTTTGGTGAAACAGGTGGTATCATAGCAATTAAGTTGTTGATAGAACTAAGTTTAGGCATAGTGACCTATATGTTTGTGACACAGTTTTTTAAGAGTGTTGACGATATTGATGTTTCTGCCTTTTTTAGTATTGTTGTAGTAACTTATTTGTTTGTAAATAGTCTAGTAAAGCCAAAAGCGTATGATATTAGTTTGATTTTTTTCATGTTGCTTTTGATATTATTAGATAAGAGATGTAAAGACACTATAAGCTTTCGCAAATTTAGTCTGTATATAGCCCTATTAGTTGTATTATGGAATAATTTTCATTCAGGTAGTATCATATTGATATTTGGTGTTACAGGACTCTTTTGGTTATTGTATTGGCGTGACTTAAAGACAGTTATATTGGGTATTATCTGCTTATTATTACTATTAGTTAATCCTTTTGGTTATAAACTGATTTATTTTGATTTGACTCACGCATTTGATAATGTTATGAAGAAAGTCATATTAGATTGGCGAGGTTTAGATTTAAGTATGATGGCAGGTAAGGCTATCTGTATAATGCTTATAGTTATGTTTATACATTTGTTGAATATGAAAATCACAAAAAATAATGTTGCTTATGTTATTTTGTTTGCTGGTTTTTGTATTATGACTATAAGCTCTATGCGTCATTTTCTTTATCTTTATCCTATAGGCATTTATATAATAATACAAGGACAATATAAAGACGTTAAGTTTATTAAGATGTTATCGTATAGCACTATAACGTATTTAATTAGTGTATTTACCTTAGTATTGTTAGTAATGTTTGGCGTAAATTTCCATAATATAGAAACAGAGTACGCTAAAGATTATATAACTCCTACGTTAGAAACCTTGTTAGATAAAACCTTAAAGGACAATGATGGGTTATTTACGGATGACATAAATATTTGGTCAAGTGGGTATAAATCGTTTCAAAGTGGTGCTTTTCCGTATAACAGAGATAGAGTATTAGATAGTTATACCTTGATTACAGGTAGTGATACGCAGATAAGTACCTTGATAGATTATTATGGGTTAAATAAGTTTTTATTTTATAAGACTCATGTAGATGATAGAACTACGTATTTATTAAATTCTAATTTATATGATTATATGATGAGCAGACCTAATGATTATGTGCTATTATATGATGATGACGTGTTAGTATATTTTGTTACAACAGAGGTATATGATGAGATTAAGTGATTTGGATAGTAAAATGGCAAATCCCTCGGTAGTGTTAGTCCAAAGTGATTGTGTGCGATTAATAAACTTCTTAGAGGTAAAATTAAAACGGCAGTACGAAGTAACTGCAGATACAAGTTTTTATATTACGGAGAAGGAACATATAAAGACTTTAAAGAGTTTAATAGGTGTTTATCCTCCGTTGGCTTTGAAATGGTTTGCTTATGTTAATTTAGACGAACTTGATAGAAATAAAGTAACTATGGCAGATATAACAGCCATAGTTAAGCAATCAAATACAGTATTATTTTATATTGTATGTAAGAAATATGCGACTTATAAAAAGTTTAAAGACAGTATAAAGACTGTTCCTAATGTATATGATTACTATTTAAGTTATTTGAGAAAAGCAGATTTCATTTATTTGTATGATGCTTTTGTTATAGAAAGTCATAGATTGAATTCTAATTTATTTAACTTTGTTACTCAGACATATTCTAATAAGGTGGATAGTTGTTGGGATTTATTTGAAGCCTTAAGTAAAGGTACAGTATGTAGAACTAAGGCTGACATAGTAGCTATATGTGGTTCAGAGGATAATACTACTGAGGCTTTTGTATTTTCTTTATTAAAGCCATTAAGTAAATCGGAGAGAGGTTTTAAGCGGGTATTTAAGCAACGTGTAAAGACTGCTTTTGATTTATTAAATAGTACAACGTTTGCACAAGATACATCAAAATCCGCAGCGTTGGGTTTAAGTGAGTCAAAAGCTGAACCTTCGAAATTATATGCTTATATGAGCAATAACTTAAAAAATTTTATTGCTTTAAAAGAACTTATAATAGCTGGAAAAGTATATAAGAGTGTACCTGAAGATATAATAATGTTATATAATACAGAGTATAAGTTGCATTTGGATAAATACCAACGATTTATATGGAGATTAAATACAATACCGCTTAGTAGTCTTTTATTATTGTATTCTAGTATGGGTGACAGATGGACGAGTGACGCAGATATACTTAGTTTTTTGTATAGATACTATGCAGCATTAGGTAAACAAGCCTTTGCAGAGAAAGAGAAAGGGTAATCTGTATGTTTATTAGAAAGTTATTGAATGGTACTTTTGATAGAGAGTATATTGAAAGACGTTTTGGTGATAGATATAATACTATGACATTTGCTAAGTTGCAAAATCAGAACATAGTAATATTATCAGAACAGTATAATTTAAATGATAGGCAGGTTGTATTTGACGAGGAAGTTAAGCGACCTTTGTATAAACAAGCAATGGATATGCAGATGGGTAAACCTTATAAGCCTAAAGATACACATAGAACTGTAAGGTATATTGATTATATAGACCCAGAGAAGATACACGGTAATATGAGATTTGAAGTATATGAACATATAGGTTATTAAAGTTTGGAGGCTGTCGTTTATGTTAAACCAGATATTATTGAGATGCAAAATTGATGAGATAAAACCGAAGTTAGGTAATGAGTTAAAGGGCTTTTTGAATAATAAAGAGGAAGTATTGTATATTCGGTTGTTGTGTGATGAGACAGATATTTTTGACGGTATTGCTCTTATGCAACAGTATAAAAATATTTTAATGATAGAATATACGGGTACTGATTTTAACCCTATTTATTTTACCTTAACTAGTGATGTTATTGGTGATAATTATGTAATACAGATAATGCCAATTGACAATGCACCTACAGAGAATTATATTAAGTGTGTTGCAGAGGAAACGCCTACAGGATTAATACCAGTAGTGAAGTTACCTGTTGATTTTTGTGACCTAGAATTGTTGTATAAGTTAAATCAGAAGTATCCTAGAGTAAGATTTTGTGGGGGTAATCTATTTAATATAGCAGGTTGCAATATAGGTTGTTGTGGAATAGATTTATTGGAATCTAAAGCTATAAAATATGATTTAGATGCATATTATAGAGCAGGTAATTGTGATTGTGCTTTACAAGTTTGTGATTTTAAGGAAGTATCTAATATACAAGCTATTGTAAATGATACACAGAAAGATGAAATTGAACAGAATACAGAAACTAAGGAAAATGCAAGCTTTAGTTTTTCAGATATTTTAGCAGGTAACTTTTAATCAAAATTTATATGGAGGATTATATGAATCTTAGTAAACTAACTAATCTGATACAGATTACTAATGAAGATGGAAGTGTAAAAACATTTTTTAACGGTAGTATTACAGCTACACAACTTATTTTTATTGTTGCAGTTATTATTGTAGGCTTAATTTTAATTGCAAAATTGAAGAGAATTGGAAAGATTGTAGTACTTGTTGCTGTTATAGCAAGCACTTATTTTAATGTTCAGTTGTTTAGTCCTACTAAGATGTTAAATACTGCAACAGTATTTGTTAACTCACCTTTGGTAAAAGAGCAAGTTACAGAGTTGGCTAATAAGTCAGATAGTATTAGGTTGTCAGGAGATAACTTAGAAATAAAAGTAATGGATAACTGGATTTCATTAAATGCAATTACATCTGTTATACAGTTAGATGATGGTAATGTCAGTATTTCTGTAGGAGACCAAAATTTTGTAGTTAGTGATGAAATGATTATCAAAGTATTAAATATGTTTACAAAAATGTAAGTTATTGTTTAGTTGATTTTTCCTATCCTTTAGATAGCAAAATTATTTCTTAGAAGGCTTATTTTTTGTTCAGATTTCATTGATTTTCGCTATTTGTTATGTTATTGTAGGGGTGTAGATTTTGTACGTAAAGTTCCCCAACGAGAACTTAGTTGAATAAATATAATAAATTGAACGAACCTTGTAGGGGGATGTTTATGTTGTTAAATAGTTTTGCGTTTGAGAAAGCAGATGAGGTATCACCTGAAAAATTTGCGTATGTGTGGAACGCTATAGAAGAATTAGAAGGGTATATTTGGAAACAAGTTAAGTTGAAAGATTTCGTACCAGAAACTAAGCAACTTATCTTTTTTCATGCTATTTCACATTATAATGAGAGTGAAGGTGATATAAAGCCTTATTTAAAAAAATTGGCAAAGACCATACATAAGACAACCGTAGGACCTGAGATATTGGTATCATTTGAAGACGGTAATATGGTTTATTCATTAGGTGGAAGTGAGACAGGTACACCTACAGATGCTAATTTAATTACAAAGGCACCAAATAAAGTTACACCAGATTTTTCGGGTAGTGTTATTGAAAAACTTTACATGAAGGACGAGTTAACTGAAGCTATATATTCTTTGGTTTTAAATCATCTTGAAGATTTTGTTGTTTTATGTAAAGCCCTTAAATATGCAAGCACAGAAAAGTTAAGTTTTAATGATGACTTTCAGTTAAGATGTATTGAACTTTCTCATCAATATCATGATGCTTTTAATAAAGCTTGCCTAGAATTATATGAGGGTTATCAACAGGTATTCGATATATTCACTACGGATACCGCACACATGAAGATAGTTGATATAAATGACATAGAGGGTATTTGGAGAGAGTCAGACTATAATTATATAAGTAAACACATGTCAAAACGTGTGTTGTTTTATAACAAAAAAAGTAATCAGCTTGTGCAAGACCCGGATTCTGAGAAGTTCTATGTTATAGGTGCAAAGAATTTAGGTGCTACTAAGAGAATATTCAAGGTTGATTTCTTTAAGGCTTGGCTTTATTTATGCGATAAGATAGATTCAGACCAAACAAATGAGTTAAAGTTAATTCTTGGAAATCAATTTGTTGTTAAAACATTAGGTGGCAGTATCAGTATGATAAATCCTGCTTTGTATAATGTTTATGAACTGATAAAGTCAGAGTTTATTACAAATATACTATATGAAACAAGTGGACGTTTAATAAGTCAAGGTACTAAGACTGCTTATGTTTTAGTAGATACTTCTATACAAACTTTATTTAAGCATAATATGGGTAAGATGAAACAAGAGAAAAATATATGGGTTAATCATAAGAATATATGCGGTGTAGAGTTTGATTTAATATTTGAGGATGTTACTAATAAATTAGATTGTAGGTAGAGGCTAATATGAATCAGTTAAATGTAAGTATTTTTATACGAAATGATGTTTTAGCAATAGTGCTTTCTAAAGATGGTATGCTATTAGAGAAACAGGTTGAGTATATTAAAGATGAAGATATACGAGGTTCTGTTTATTTAAGTTTGTTATACGGTATTAAGAAATCATTATTAAAAGTTAGACAGTATTTACAGAATAATCCAGCGATAGAATCTGTTGTGTTTGAAGTAAATAACTCAACAGTTGTATCTTGGCTTCAAAATTATTATTCAAAGGAGGCGTATCAAGATAGTTTTGTAGAAGTTATAAGGTTATTACAGGAAATTCCTATGCAATATGCTTTTGTAGTAAATCCGAAACCAAAGGCTATGCGATTTGCCGACAAGAAATTTATTGTCAAAAAACTTGTAGTAAGTAGTTTTAATTTAGATGAATTTGAAGAATAATGTTGAGGTACGAAAATGTTAAAGGGTTTATTACAATATAAGGCTGATGCGAATACAATATATGAGTATGATGTAAAAGGTAGTGATTCTGCTACTTTATCTTTGATTCTTACTGCACGTAAATATAGTGGTAAAAGATTTATGTGCAATCCTAATCCTCAACCAAATGATTATTATGATGGTGAAGATGATGACTTTAGAAGGGTTGATGTTAAACTGGCTAAAGTTAATGTTCAGACAGGCAAACATACTGAGAATGGTAAACAGGTTAAGAATGCTATAAATTCTGATTTCTTTTGTCAGTTGGGTGCTGTTATTCGTTATGTCAAAAATCAATGTAACAAGAAAAATGAAAAGTATTTTACAGGTGTATCATTAGCGTCAAAAGAGTTTGAGGTTATTACTGAAACAGAGTATGTTATTAAAAAGCCAAATTCTCAGGACGTTTTAGCAGAGATAAAACTTAATTTAGGCTGTATTTCTGAAATACATTTAAATGCACCTACAATGACATTAGATTTGATAGATGACAAGTCTTTAGATGAGTATTTACCTACTATCAAAGATGGTATAGCAAAAGGTATTAAATTTGATTATGAGTATTTAGGTTTTGAGCCACAACCTGCTGTAACTGCCAATGTAACATCAGTAGACGGTATGTATACTTGTATTGAAGATGTTATAGCAGCGCATCCAGATAAAGAGTTTAGTTGGTTATTGGGTAAAGACTATCGTATCGTAGATGATGAACATTTGGACGAAATCTGTAAGTATATTATGGATTGGGACGGCTATGTTTATTATGATACTGAGACTACAGGTCTTAATATTAACTTTAAGTCAAGAGAAGGACAAGCAGACCAGCTCGTAGGTGTGGTTTTATCTGTAAAATATGGAGAATCATTCTTCTTCCCTGTGCAGATGAAGTCTATTAAGAACCTTTGTGGTGGAGACCATTGGTACTTCATGGAACATTATATGAGACCAATTTTAGAGGGTAAAAAATTGGTTGCTCATAATATGACATACGACTGGAAAGTTGCTTATATTTATGATATTAATGCTAATATTGTGCATGATACTATGGCACTTATTAAGCTAACTATAGGTGCAGAGATTAAAGACTATCCTATGGGTTTGAAAGAGAATGCAAAGACCTTATTGGGTAGAGATTCTTTGGAACTTTCTGATTTGCTTGTAAATGATGAATGGGGCGAGTCTGATATAAAGTTTTGGGATTTGCCTTATGAACTTGTACGTTTGTATGCCTGCGCAGATACAGATAATACAAACGGTTTGTTACAGTACGCTATTCAGTCAGATTTGCTTACAAAATATAATGCTAAGAAAGTTTATGAAATCGAGATTGCTTTCTCTTATGCGGTAGCTTATCAAGAGTTTTTTGGACATCGTATAGATGTTACTAATCTTACAAAAGTTAGAGAAACTATTGGTAAGAACCAAGAGAAGTACATGAAAGAAATGGTTGAAATTGTAAAGCATGAGTTTAATCCTAACTCATCACCACAGTTAATCCAGATTTTGTATCATGAGTTGGGTATACCTGAACAGATTTCAAGAAAGACAGGTAGACCTACAACAGATAAAGAAACTTTGAAATATCTTGCATCTATTACAGATGAAAATGATGAGATTAAATATCCTTTCTGTGCTTTATTGCAGAAGTATAGAGAGGAAGAGGGTGTTCGTAAGATTGTAGATAAATTCCCTGAACACGTTACTCCTGATGGTTATGTATTTAGCCATGTTATGCAGTATGGTACGACAACAGGACGTGTATCTATCAATACACCTAACTACCAAAGTTATAATGACCCTATCAAGAAAAATGTCGTTCCAAGACCGGGTTATTGGATGTTTGATACTGACTACTCATCAGTAGAGTATCGAGTGCTTGGTAATATGGTAGGCAATAAGAAAATTATGGAGTCCTTCAAAGACCCTGATTTCGATTATCACCAATATCAGGCAGCTCGAATGTATGGCGTACCTTATGCTACTGTTACAAAAAAGATGAGAAAATCCGCTAAAGGTATTAACTTTGGTTTGCCTTATGGAATGGGTGATGAATCTTTAGGTGTGCGTATTTTTGGTGATGCTACACCTGAGAATACTAAGAAGGCTGCTGCTCTTAGAGCTGCGTACTTTAAAGGACAGGAAGATATTAGAGATTGGTTTGAATATCATAGAAATAAAGGTGTTACTGAAGGATTTACAGAAACCTATTTTGGCAGACGTAGATATTATCATAAAGGACAATTTAGTGTAAACGCTATACGTAGACAGGCAGGGAATCAAGTGATTCAAGGAACCGCAGCCGACATTTATAAGACAGCCGTAGGAAGGGTATTTAAGAGAGTATGTAAAGAGGGTTGGTTAGGAAAAGTATTATTTACAGGCTTTATCCATGATGAATTATTGGGTGAGGTTTCAAATGATATTAACCCTGCAGTATTCTTGAAAATGCTCAGAGAAGAGTTTGAGGTTAAGATTACTAATGAGGACGGTACTCCTTGGTGTCCTTTGTATATGGGTTTTGGATATGGAATGTCTTGGTATGAAGCAAAATCCGTAGAATGGCCTATTAAGTTACAATGGGAATTTGTAGAGAAGTATGGCGATACTGGTTATCCTTATTGGAATGGTAATGGACGTGCTTTCTGTGATACTGTACCTGATATACTTAGAGATTTCGAGGTTCGAGATATACGAAAGCAGTTGTTGGATGCAGATAGCCAAGGTAAAGAAATAAAACCTACGTTGAATAACCAATTGATTGATTGTGTTAAAACAGATTCTAAGGAGTACGCAGATGGTTTGAAAGAGTGTTATGTAGGTTTGGAAGACCCTGTTGCTATACAGAATCATTTAAAACAAAATCAAGATGCTGTTATTAGGTACTTGGATGCAAAATATCATATTCAATCTTTGATATTTGACGAGAATAATGATATTGTATTAGAATATGAACCAAGTGGTAGCACACAAGAATGTATAGACCTTTTCTGTAAGGTTCATGCTACTAATCGAGCAGATATAAATTTGTTGGATATTGCAGAAGCTACTGCAGATGTATCAACAGATAATATAGCTATTGAACAGGATTTAGACCCGGATAGTAATACAGAAATGATGTTCAATAAGTTAAACTTAATGGGACATTACTTAGATATAGATAAAGGTATTATCTATGTTAAAGTATTACGAGATGAGTATAAGTGGAGACAGATTTGTAAGTTTTTCACACCTACAAAACCAGATAAGGTACAGAGTTATCAAATGGTAATTGTAGCTACGGATATGGATAATCAAATGTTTCCGCAGAATTGGTATATAGCATCTAATTATATGCCTATGTTTATTCAACAGTGTTTAAGAGAGTATAGATAAGAGACAGTACCTATCAAGAGTTTTTGATAGGTACTGAAAAAAGGAAGTACGCATATGAGTTTAGGGTATGATACATATGAGGATAATCGTAACTTTGAACAAGAAGGTTTGACAGGTACGGTGCGTAAATATATAACAGAAGATATGCAATTCCCTTGTTATATTTTACGTATGGTGGAAGATAAGCCTATTGAGAAATATAAAATTGCAGTTTTACAGAAGATGTTTCAGACTGTAGAGACTTATGACGAGGAAGAAGCAGCGCTTATTATATCTATTTATATTTCTGATGATAAGAGGACTTTGAGATTAGGTCAAATTACACCAAAACAAGTTAAACCGTTTTTACGATTATTTGAAAAAGATTTGGAACAGGTTATAGGTTATTTTGATAAGAATACTGAATTGAAAGATGATTTATTGTATGTATTATCAGAGTAATGTGGAGGTTAAATTCAATGAAAGTTTCTGAGATAACCGAAATATGGGGTATTTCTAAGGTTAAATTACAAGAGTATCAAAAGAAATATAAATGGTGGATGTTTAGTTTATACGCTATTGATATTTTTGTTATGTGCGTATTGGTTATTATTTTGTATAATAGTGGTGCAGATGCTCAGTTTTATATGTATGCTTTAGTGATTGTATGTGTAGTAATGTCTGTAGCAATGGGCTATCGTATAAATTCTGATACGGGTATTGCTTTTCAATTTTATAGAAAAAATTCTCGTAAAGAGTATGCACTAGAGTATTACAACTTAAATGAAGAAGTACTGTATAATATTCTCTATTGCATAGGTTACAGACGCTTAAAGAGTAATAAGAGCATGGAAATTTATATGGAGATGCTTTTGAGCGCATGTTGTGAAAATGCTAAATGTGCCTACACAATCATGAAATTCATGAATAGGTATAAATCTGAAAACAATGAAGGTGTTCCTATATATGTATTACAAGGAAAAAAGAAAGCATTTTTAGGTTTTAAATCTAATACAGATGATACAACTATTTCAACTGAGTCTGTGAATAAGGACACAAATACTGAAAATGATGTAAATAAAGTTGAGGAAACTCAATAAATATATTGACTTGAGCCTTAAATTTTGGTACATTTAAGTAGTGAAATTAAGGCTTTTTACATTTAATTAGGAGGTTTATTTCCATGAGTATTATTACAGAGAATCAATTAAAGACACTTAAAAAGGGGGATAATATACAAGGTACTATTTTATGTAGAACTTATAGCTTGTCAAATACTAAGTCAGGCTCAGAGTACGTACAGGGTACATTGCAGAGTGGTATAGAGATTCCTTTTAAGGCTTGGAATAATTCAGAGGCTTTTGTACAGTTTAAGAATTTTGATTATGTAGGACAGGTGTGCTATATACAGGGTAGAGTAGACGATTACGGTGGAACTTTTAGTATTATTGCTGAAACTGTGCAGGCTGTAGAAGGCGAGGATGTATCACAGTTTTTACCTGAGAGATATGATACAGAGAATTATTGGAATAGTCTTATAGCTTTAGTACAGCAGAAAGTAACACCAGAGGGATTTGCTATTGCAAATGCTAATTTGTTTAATAAGCCAGAGGTAGCTAATTTGTTTAAGCGTGAATTCGCTGCATCTAGTCATCATGATAATTGTAAGGGTGGTTTGTTGGCACATACATATAAGGTGGTATATTATGTAACAACCGTACTAAGTATGTACCCTACATTAGCAACTACACCTAAAGCTAAAGATATTTTAATTTTGGGTGCTTTGTTCCATGATATAGGTAAGGTAAAAGAGATGAATGTAGGTGTATATCAGCCTTGTTCTAAGGTATCACACAGATATTTGGGTATTGAAATGATAGATAAAGCATCCTTTGTTGCTACTTATGGAGAAGATGGATGGCTTGAATTAGTTTCTATTTTCTTACAGCATCATGGGGATTTTGAAGATAAATGTCGTACTGCGTCAGCATTTATTATTCATAAAGCAGATTGTTTTGATGCTGATATGACCTATCTTGCACAGGCTGAAGAAAAGCCAGCAGTACGTAATGGCGTACAGACAATTAAGGTAGATAGCGGTTGGCTTTCTATTATGCCTTAATTTGTAGAAAGGAAGGAATATGGGTAACTTTGTAGATAAGATTTTAGATTTGTGGGAAGACCATAAAAAGGCTTGTATAGCTGGAATAGCGGTTTTTGCGCTTATTGTAATTCTTATTATAATTAAGAGTGTTAATAATGCTCGTGGTGCTAGAGAAATGGCAGAAGCAGAGCAAGCTAGAATCGAACAAGAAGCATTGGAAGAGCAACAACGCTTAGAGGAAGAAGAAGCAGCTCGCTTGGCAGAGGAAGAGGCTAATAAAAAGGTATATAAAGAGACTGGCTATTCTGATAGTTTGAGTTATAGAGCGCAAACAGATGGTAGAGTAACTTATCAAGAGCCTGATGATGAACAGGAGGAAGAAGTTAAAGTTGAAGTACCAAAGGCATCTTTCAATATAGAGGTTCATATTTTTGATAGAACTGATGTGCCTGTAACTAATGTAGACGGAAGTAGTTGTAAGGATTATCTTGACAAAGTATCATTAGCTGATTTCGGTACTATGTGGGGTTCTGATTTAACAACAGAAGACTTTAGCAGTACAACAAAGTATTTGGTTGGTGTTAAACAAGATAAAAATAATTACGAGCATGGCGATTTGATGTCAGTTGGTTGGGTTTATGATAACTTTGATAAGATGAATGATAATGATGCTATTAAGTTCACTAATCTTCATGTTATAGGTAGTCTAAGTTCAACTCATACAGCGGTATTGTGTAGTTATGATTGGTATAGTGTATTTGGTTTAAAAGATACCTTAGTTGTATTTGAAGATATGTCAGGTACATTAAAACCAGAGGATTTCAAAGATGGTGCTATATTCTATGCAACTGTATTTAAGCATAATTGTAAAGTGCTTGAAAATGTTAATGGACAACGAGTTTTATGTGTAGAATATAATGTTTTTAATTAATATTGAAACTCATAATTTTTAGATAACTTTATATTAAAAGACAGATAGTTTAAGAAAGGGGTTTGATTTATTGAACCCCTTTTATTTTAGGAAAGAGGGTAAATTTTATGAGTGCTATGCAACGTTTGAAACAGATAAATAATCTTGTTATTTATAAGAGTTCAGATGAATTTAATTCTGATACGTTTTTAGTAACTTTACAACGAGATAATAAGAAACAGGTTTTATATAAAGCTCCAACTTTACCTGCAGCAGAACGGTTTTGTAATTGTCATACAGAGTATATGAATAGAAAACCTAACGCATTTTTGCAAAGTGGAGATATTGTTGTTTTAAAGAGGGGTAATAAATTAGGTAAGATTGTAGAAGATTATGATGATAAAACAATACTTAGATTTTTACCACAACGTTATGGACGTTATTCAACCAAAGAGTTACAAGCGGTTACGTTAAAAGACGTTAGGCATGCTACTCACGAAGAGCGTATAGCCTATTTAAAAGGGGAGTTTCCTTGGGGTCGTATTTTAAAAGTACATAACGTAGGTGATTATATTATTTTTGAATATGAATCAAAGTCAGACGGAGAGAGTATTTTATACCATACTTATATAAATTATCGTGAAGTGCATGAGTCTTATCATAGTTTAGATGCCGCTTTAGCTGCTTGTATTGCTTATAAGTATACTAATAGTAGTGCTGCAGCTACATATTTTATGAAAATGTTGGAAGTACGTTAAATTTGTACTTGAATTTTGCAACAAATTTAAGTTGTTAGTTGTATATATTTATAGAGAGATAAAGGTGAATTATGGCTGTAATAGATTTATTAACTGCAATAGAAAGATTGGGTGATGGTGCTAAACTTCCAAATGTAAAAGTCTATGGTAGATTAGTAGGAGAGTTAAAGAGACCACATAATTTATATACTAATGTAGGTTTGTTGGGCGGTTCAGGTGCATTTATGAATTTTCATGTTTTTGCAGTTGATTTAAGTGCTTATAAGCCTACATTAGAGAAAATGGGTTTAAATACTACCACATCTATTTATATGGTTAATGGTCATTTGATGCTTTATACAAATAGAGCTAAGTATACACCAAATTGGTATTGTTGTGAGGGTATTGTCAGATATGGAAATAAAGATAAATTTCCATATTTGACTATGTTCAAATTTGAGAAAAATAATGGACGTTGGGAAATTGCTCAAAATGAACTCACCGCATTTGATACAACTACTTGGGATGTAGATTCTGTAGAGTTTGATTATATGAAGAGAAGTATGGTAATGGGTACAGTTGTAATTCCACGTCAAGCTGATAATTTACCTAAATTCTATGCAGAACCAAATCTTGTGAGTGCAAATACAAAAGCACCTAATACGTCTGTTTCTGTATATGAAACCTACACAAAAGGTGGGGTTTTTGAGGATATTAGTGTATTTACCCCGGAAAATCGTACTACACCTTTAAGAAATGCGGCTGTTGAAGAACATTATAATAGGACTTTTGAGTTAGCTGTTAATGCTACGCAAGCTAAAGATGAGTTTTTAAAATCTTTGGTTGCAAATTTTGAAAGACCTACTTTATGTAATAGTTATATACATTATATGTATGACGCTATACTAAGTAATTTAAGACGAAAAACTACAAGTCAAACCTATACAGGTAAATCCTTATTAAAGAAATATTTATCGCACTGTTTTCCATATTTAGCTAGTAAAAAACATGAAAACATGACAGTTGGTGAATATGTCTGTGATTGTTTTGAAGAAATTGTAGAATATATTTATAATGGAGAAAGTTTATTTTTAGAGGGTGACCCTTTAAAATTAGTTTACGAGGCTTTTGGAGACGTTGAAAAATGTTATGCTTTTATTTGTGCAGAGATTTTTGGTATATCTAAAGATGCAATGCTCGAAACAGAGGAAAATTGCTTTAAGCATAGATTATCTTTTAGCCGTATTTTTAATGAAAACCCTTATGTTTTACAGTGTATAGGGGGTTTGACATATGATAATGTAGAAACCATAGCATTAGGATTGGGAGTATCAAGTAAGCCTAATTTACAACCTTTTAAAAATATAGCTTTATTGGATAGTTATATAAACAATAAGGATAATGGAAGTACTGTATTTAGTTTAGATTATTTAAGTACACATTCTATTGGTTTGTCTTTAACAGACAAGCAATATGAAACATGTAGGCAAAATGGTACTTATTTATCTGATTTGATGCTTTCTAGTATTAAGACATTTGTTAAGGCTATAAATAGGTCTGATTGTAATATAGATTTGACTACATTTACAAAAATAGGGCTTAAATATGCACAGAAAATGTCAAGAGACCAACTTAATCAAGCGATTAACAATTATACGCAAATTGGATTAGGTATACTAATGGATAATCGCTACTTGACATCTTATGCTTTGTTAAAAAAAGAATTGCTTGTTTTTGACTATATGTATAAGTTAGGTCAAGAAGAAACAGGGTATACAGACCAAGAAATAGATGAGTATATAGATGAATATGAGCAAGAAATTGGGTTCAAGTTAGAGCCTGAACAAAGACAAGCTGTGCATTTAATTAAGTATAAGGCAGCCTGTGTTGCTGGTAGCGCAGGTTCAGGTAAGACTACAGTTTCTAATTGTTTTACTTATGTATTGCGTAAATTAGAGGACAATGCCTTGGTATTTAAGTATGCTACACCTACAGGTAAAGCAGCAAAGCGATTACAGGAAGTTGTTAAGCAACCTGTTAAAACCATGTGTAGTATGTTTTCAATATTTCAAGAAACAGAAAGTATTTTTGATGTCGCAGAAGAAGATGAAGAAGGCTACAATGAGTGCTACATTCTTGATGAAAACGCAATGGTAACAATAGATTTATTGTACCGTAGTTTGTTGAGCATTAAGAATAGTAGAATATATCTATTTGGTGATACACACCAATTACCACCAATAGGTAAAGGCTTACCATTTAAAAATTTATTGAGAATATTGCCTTGTCAGTTTTTAACAGTAAGTAAAAGAGCGGCAGAAGGTTCGGGTATTACTTTAAATTCTAATTATATAAATGAGTTTAGTAATAAAGATAATTGGAGACATTTAGAGAATACTAAAGACTTTATTTTGGCTCCTTGTAGCGAAGCTCAATTAGTAGATTGGACAGTTGCTATTACTAAGTATTATTTAAAAGACCCTACAGCCATGAGTGAAGCAGAGTTAAGTGCAATGTTAGGTATTAACCAAATGCCATATATTAATAATCTTAGCCCTGATGATATTCAAGTGGTCACACCTTTAGCTAAAAGTACATATACATGGGGTGCTAATAATTTAAATACTGTTTTACAACCGATATTTAACAAGGAAAAGAGTAGAAGTAAGACTTGTTTTTATCAACCTACACCAAAGAGTCCTAAACAAAAATATGTTGTTGGAGATAGGGTTTTACATACCAATAAAAATCTGTATTCTATGCAATGGTACGCAAGTTGCGAAGATGGAAAAATGCAGAAAAGATATGGTTTTGGTATAAATAACGGAGATGTTGGAAAGATAGTGGGATTTATACAAGCCTCTAAATGTGAGTTTTTGGAAGAGGTAGATGAAAAACCTAGCGATACTTTTGATTACCCTAAGAATTTGAGGGATGATTCTACTTTTTGTTATGATGAGGATAATTATTTCTTAATCGTTAAGTATTATGATTACATGAGTGAAAGTGATTTTTATATATTGTATCGTTGTCAAGCAAATTTAGAGGTAGATGATAGTGAGGGCTTAGTTCTTAAAGGAGAGGACTTTAATATGTTGACTCTCTTTTATGCGGGTACTTGTCATAAAATGCAGGGTAGTCAAACAAAGTTACTTATAGCTCCGTTAGGTGTTGTACGTTATACAGGATTTATAACACGTAATATGATGTATACTGTATATACTAGGGCAACCGATTGTGTTATTACAATAGGTTCTGTAGATAATACACCTTATTCTATGTTATCGAAAGCAAGACGAGTAGTTTCAGAAGCAAATGTATTGACCGTAGGTGAACTTTTGTGTAGAACAGATGATGAGTCTGTTTAAATAAAGACAACTAGGAAGGAAAAGGTAAAATTATGAAAAAGTGTTTAAAAGTTGGTATTTTAGTTGTTTTATGTACGAGTTTAGTTGCTTGTGGACGTGCTAATACAAGTACGGAAACCGCAACAGCTAACGGACAAGGTTTTAGTATTGATACTGCTCCGTCTTCTAAGAGTCGAAAAAGTGTTGAAAGTAATGATATGGAGATGTTTGCTGAAAGTGCTGTTAGTGATGTCATGGGTTCTGCAATGGAATCTAATGATAAAGTAGCCCCAGAAGGTCGTGTTTCCGAAGATTTTAATACAGAGGAATATAATGTAATTAAAGAGAATGGATTTGAGTATGCAAGTACTAATCCATTATCTACATTTGCGGCTGATGTAGACACAGGTTCTTATTGTAATTTACGAAGAATGGTAAGTGATGGTTACAGTATGGACGAAATTCCAAGTGGTGCTATTCGTACTGAAGAATTGGTTAATTATTTTGACTACGACTTATTAGACGAGAATAAAACAGATGGTAAGTTTAGCTTACAGTATGAAGTACATGAATGTCCTTGGAATAGTGATAATGATTTGTTAGTTATGACAGTAGAAGCAAATGATACAAGAGTTAAGAGTGCAGGTAATAATTTTGTCTTTTTAATAGACTCTTCAGGTTCTATGTATTCTGCTGATAAATTGGATTTAGCGGTTGAAGGTTTTAAGAAATTAGCTGCTGAGTTAGATGAAAATGATGTAGTATCTATTGTTACTTATGCAGGTGCCTCTGATGTCTTGTTAGATGGATGTGAGGGTAGCGATTATGAGAAGATTTGTAAAGTTTTAGATGTTGTAGAAGCTGATGGAGGTACAAATGGAAGTGGCGGTATAGAGAAAGCTTATGAATGTGCCTTAAAACATTTTATTAAAAATGGTAATAATAGAGTTATTCTTGCATCTGATGGTGATATGAATTTAGGTATTACTTCACAGTCTGGTCTTGTTGATTTGATTAAGGAGAAAAAGGAAAGTGGAATATTTCTTACTACATTAGGCTTTGGAACGGGTAATTATTCTGATGCTAATATGGAACAGATAGCAGACGCAGGTAATGGTAATTATTGTTATATTGATTGTATTGACGAAGCAGAGAGGGTATTAGTGGATAAGTTAATGCAAACAACTATGACAGTTGCAAAAGATGTTAAATTCCAAGCTGAATTTAATCCTAATGTTGTTGCTGAATATCGTTTAGTGGGTTATGAGAATAGAACAATGTCATCTAAAGATTTTGAAGATGATACTAAAGATGGTGGTGAAGTTGGTGCAGGTCAGCAAGTAACTGTTGTTTATGAGATTTCGTATGCTGATGGTACAAACGGTAAGGAATTAAAATATCAGAGCAATACAGAAAATGCTAATGATGAGGATATACTTACATTGTCAATTCGTTATAAGCACCCTAAGAAAGATACTTCTGAGTTGGAGTCATACGTAGTTAAGAAGGGTGTTACTGATGTGACAAAAGATTGGAATTTTGTTGCGGGCGTTGCCGAGTTTTCTTTAGTATTACGTGATAGTGATTATAAAGGAAATGCAACTATGAAGGATGCTATGAAGCTAGTTAAGAATGGACAGACTGGTGATAAGTATAGAAAAGAGTTTTCTAATATTTTAGCAACATTGTCTGAAACGGAAATTTATGATACAGTAGATGATGATATAATAATAGATGAGCCAACTGATGATAATGTATTAGATTTATCTGATAATTAAGGTTTTATTTTGCATCCCTATGGCTTATCACCATAGGGATGTTTTTACTGAGAGGTTGAATATGTATTTAAGAAAGTCGGATATATTTCCATATTATAGAAAGACAGTAGATGAGTTTGAGGCAGTTTATGCGTTACTGAGGTCAAATTTCCAAGAGGGTTATGTGGATGATTTGATGAAGTTGCGTAATTATTTTGATGAACCTCAAAGACAATTGATAGCTAATATGGAATTAGGTTGTTGCCATATAGATGATGCTACGGAACTAGGTGATTTAAGAAAAGAATTAGGACTAGTAAGCGATTCTGATACGTTTTTATTGAATGATAGATATATTATTCCAGTAGAGGATATAGAAGGTGCTATTGTAGCTTTAATAGGCTATTATCCTGATTATAAGAAGTATATAACAACACCGTCTCCATTTTTTAGTAAAGAGTGTATGTTTTTTAATTTTAGGCAAGCCTACGAGTTATCATGGAGAGAATATAATGGGTTTGTTATAGTAGTAGAGGGTATTTTTGATTGTTTAAGTTTACGAGCAATTGGGTTACCTGCTATGGCAACAATGGGTTCATCTGTATCAAAGAATAAAGGGGAATTGTTGAAATTATTTAATAAAGTACTTGGTATTCCAGATGATGATAAAACTGGTCATAAGGCGATTAATAGATATAGTGAACGTGGTTGGCAAGTACCGTCTAATACTACAATGCTCAAGTTTCATGGTGGTGAGTTTGATTTACCTAATGGTGAACAGATACATTGTAAAGATATGGATAACTTTGTTTCATGGTATAATGCTGATGATGTCCGGGAAATTTTGTTAAGTTTTGCAGATAGTAAGGAAGAAATAGAGGAACTTTATATATGAGTACAAAATATTTTTATATTCCTATGATTAACTTGATGCATGTATGTGTGAACGAGGGTATAAAGGCATTATGTTATGGTGTAACGAGAGGTTATTTTGAAACAGATTCATTAGAGGGAATGTTTGAAATAATTGATAATATAGATGACTCAATTAAATTAGTAGATAAGATAGATAAAGTTCGGCTTAAAAATGGATTAGTTGTTTATCGACAGAGAGTTTATTTTAAACGGTTGGAAACAATAGCACGTTTTTGTGAGATACAACAGATTAATTTTGAACTTACTGACAATATAGCTTTGACAAAAAGCAGCTATAAGAATATAAGTAAGGATATGCCTTACTTAGAATTTTATGCAAAAAAGTTAGGTATGTCAGTTGAAAATTGGTTGATACTTGTGTTTAGGTTTTATTGTTATTTATATTTAAAGCACAAGCATTTATTAGATTTGAGTCATGTTGATGAGATAGTTGAATCAGAATTAAAAACAGTTAAAGGGTTGTTAGATAGGGCTCCTTATTTTCTTAGTGTATGTGATATACCACAGTCAAAATATGTGGTATTACAAGAGTTCGATATAGAGGATGCTAGATTATATACTATAGATACTAATGGAACATCTAGTTTTTTCAATTATGGGTTTACAAATATTACGGTTCTTAGAGATAAGAAAGCAGGATTATTTGGACCAAGAAAGTAAGGATTAGGATATGAAGACAAAGCAGTCTATTACAGATATTGATATAGAACTTGATTTATTTGATATAAATGAATGGGACTTTAGTAAGCCTTTTGATGATAATTCAGAGTATCAATCATGGGTAGATGATATAGATTTATTTGATATAGGCGTTGTTAATACAGTACATAAATTGCCTATGGTGTTATATGGGGTTTGTTTTTGTACTGTACTTGCATTATCAGGTCTTATTGCATATAAATTGGCTACACCTAGTCAGTCTTATTTGGAGTTATTAGCTTTAGAAAATCAGACTCAGCAACAACAAATGGTTAGTTATGTAGATGGCGAACCTGTAACTGATGCCGAAGTTATTGATATATCTGTTTTAACATCAACTTATTTTAATATATTAAAAGAAGAACGTGGTTATCCTATTTTAAATGATTTATGTATAGAAGATTCTAAATTTTATAATGAGTATAATGCAAGTGTGCAACAAATGCAGTACTCTTATGATATGTATGATTGCTATGCAAGATTGTTAAAATATTATGGTTCTTATTGTAATTTGAATAAGATACAAGAAGTGTTGAAGAAAGATGATACTTATTATTGTTATTTGAATGTAACTGCGCCTAGCAAGAAAGATATTAGTGGGTATGTGAAATTATATTCATATAATTTTACTAAGCATTTTACAGTAGTAGACTTTAATCAAGCTAATCTAGTAAGATATATGTATTCAATGGAGGGTGTTGGACGTATACCTTGTACGCAACAAATAGTATGTATTACATTGAAGATGGATGACCAAGGAAATATTCTTATTGATGATGATAGTGCTATTTTAGCTTTATGTACTGACTCTTATACAGAAACCTTAGAATCCGTAAGTGCATTGATGGGTGTAAAAATACAAAAGTGATAGTTAGCTTTAAAAAAGTTTAGATTAAAAATTAAAGTTTAGATACTATTTTAGAATTGATATTTTTTATCTAAAATTAAACATTTATGTTAAGGTATTTTTTGTTTCCGAATAAGACACTATACATAGATATAATTTTGAAATTTTATACTAGATAATGTGGAAAAATTTTTTTAAAAAACTTATAAAAAATGCTTGCAATGCCCCTATTAATGGGGTATAGTAAATATAGTCTTTAAGACTTCGGTTGAGAAGACAACAAACTGAACACAGTGAATACACTGAACACACTGAACACACTGACAACTGTTAAACAGCACAATTTTAAATTGACGAAGATTTATAGAGTGAAAATATTCTTGACCTTTTTTAAGGTTTCCTTCGCTGTTTGATAACTGTTCAAGTATCAAACAGTTTTTTTATTCTTAAAATCTTTACTGTTTAACGCCACACACTACCAAACGGAGGTAAAAATTATGGCACTTAAAAGACCAGCACCAAAGCAGATTTCAGCAGAAGTAGCAGAGCAGCTTACACAGGCATCAGCTACACAGACTACAGGACAGAGAGCAGTAAAGACTTACGACCCTCAGTACCCTGTATTCGATATACCAGTTAATCAGAAGATTTTGGTATATATTCCTAATCACGTAGTAACAAATCCTGACGGAACAACAGGACTTCGCATGGATTCATTCCTTGCACACCCTGTAATTGATGGTCGTTCATATGGTAACGTTAGATGTATTAACGGTATTCAGAATGATGACCCACAACTTAATTGGGATGGTACATGTCCTTTATGTACAGGTATTTCAGATGTTTGGGATTTGTACAGACACGAGATTGCTGATATTGCACGTTCAAAGGGTATTGACCCTGAGTTGGCATCTTCTGACGAGACTCTTAAGGCTGACAGAATGGAGTTGGCTAGAAACAGAGTTATTAGAGAGGCAGAGAGATGGTATACATTCCCTATCGTTGTTATCGAGTGTGAGGAAAAGGACGGAGTTCTTTCTACACAGCCAAAGGTTGAGAATGGTAGCCTTGTAGGACATCCTATGTTCTATTCAATCAGAGAGTCTACATTCATTGAGAAGTGGGTAGCAGGTTATGATTCTATTGATGGACCTACACCTACATCACCTGCTGGATTGTGGGCAGTTCTTAACTTTACTTACACTCCTAAGAGCGGAAAGCCTGATAAGATGGGTTCAGCTAAGAACCTTAAGGTTATCTACAAGACAATGGAGGGTTATGACCAGTGGGCAACATACTTCGACCAGATTACTGCTGATTGGACACCTGCAAAGGCACAGGAAGTAGTAGTACTTGATACTATTCGTAGTATGCAGGAAACTCAGGAAGTTGCTGACTCTATACTTAAGCCTGTAAGAGAGAAACTTGCACTTTACAACATTGGTGGAAATGTAAACAACGCAAATGCACTTCCTCAGAACACTAATGCTGCACAGGCACTTGCAAACTTTGGTGGTGAAACACCTGCTATTGGTACATCTGCACCTGCAACTCCTGTTGCACCCGCACCTGCACCTGCACCTGCAGTACCTACTGCACCTGCAGCACCTGCACCTGCAGCACCTACTGCACCTGCAGCACCTGCTATGCCAATGATGGGTGACATCAATAACGTTGGTATTAATTAAATAGATTAGTACGGAACGGTTGAGAGAAGAAAGGGTGGTTTATACCACCCTTTTTTCATACAATTTTATTCAGATGTTAATTTAATGCTTTAGATTAAATATTTTTTACTTTAAGTTATTGACAGTTTTTACAACGTAATATATACTTAAATATAGATTTTATAACGGTTTGCTAGATTTTAGATAGAGAGGTACTAATATGAGTGAGCAATCAACATATTCAAAACTTGTGAAATGGGAAGTGTATAACTTTATGTCCATTGAGCATGGTGAGTGTGAGTTTGATGAAAGAAACATAATTAATCTAAAAGGTTATAACGATAGTGGTAAATCCGCTATGCTTAGAGCCTTAGATGTACTTATGTCTAATATGTCACCGCAGAAACAAGTTGAATTTATACAAGATGATAAAGATTATTTTCGTATAATTGCTTATTTTGATGATGGCGTAAGTATTTTGCGTGATAAGTATATTAATGGTCAGTCATTATATGAAATGTATAAGGACGGTCAAGTTATTTTTAGTACAAAGGTAGGAAATGCTTTAGCAAGAGTTAATGAAGTTCCTGAACCTATAAGAGATTATTTAGGACTTATACAGTATGAGAATACTGTTTTGAATAGTAGAAGTTGTTTCGAGAAACAGATTGGAGTACAAACTACAGGTAGTGAAAACTATAAGATGTTTAATACGGTACTTAAATCTGAGGAAATTGCGTCAGCTAGTGCTATGCTTAATAACGATAAGAATAAGTTGGTTGCTGATATTAATAAGTTGGACGCTGATATAGAAGCTAATAAGAGTGTAATTCTGTTAGGTGCAAATTTGACAAAGGGTATGATTGATTTTCTGCATGAACATGACGCAAATGTTGATAAATGCGCTAATCAAGAAACTTTTGTAACTAACGTACAAGCTATTGTAACTCAATTAGACTCAATTAGTGTAGCACCAGAGGTAGGTAAGATAGATACTGCACAGTTAGATGCACTTTTGAGTATGGTTACTTTGCAAAAGTCTATTGATAATATTGTAGATTATCCTGCAATACCTAATATTCAGAGTGATAGACTTGATAATTTGCTTGCTTTGAAACAACTTGTAGACCAAATTGATACTTGTGTAGATTATCCTGAAATTAAGGTAATTGATAATACACAGTTAGATAAGTTATTGCAGATTGATAGTATTATTAAGAGTATGGCAGAGTGTGATAATAAGGTAGCCAATATAGATGCGGAACTTGTAAAAGTTACTAATGAGTTGGATACCTTGATGAATACACTAAATAGTTTGGGTGTTAAGATGGTTAAATGTCCTAATTGTGGTAAAGTATTTGATTCAGAAGAAAATCATGTAGATTGAGTAGAAGTATGAAAGAGAATTATGAACGCTTTCTAGCAAAATTAGTCCTATGCTTTGTAATTACAACCCTAATAGGTTACACTCTTATACAAGGGTATGTAAGTATAGCAAGAAACAAAGGGTTTTTTGTTAATACCTATAAGGTTGATGATTATACAGCCATAGAAACTTACAATGAAAATAGTGTTAAGTTTTTATTGGATAATTTTAGGAATACTACAACTATATATAGTCCTTTATGTGTAGAATCTGCTTATGCCTATTACGCACAGAATAACCATAGTACTATTGATAATATTTTTTATGTGTTTGGTAATGGTTTTCAGAATTTTAATTTAAGTATGTTGTTATTGAAAGATGCTAGTATTAAATGTTTTACAGTAGGGGCAGAAACGTTTCAATCCGTAGCTGGAGATATAGCTGCTACGCCAAATGATAAATTGGTTTTAGATGAAATAAATGCTAAATTTAATACTTTATCTGATGGAAAACTTATCTTTAAGGCTACGCAGCATAATGTGTTTGATTATAATATTTATTCTATGTGTATTATAGATGAAACTATTGCACAGAAATGTAATGAGTATGAAGACACATATATAATACAAGGCTCTTTTCAAAGTTATATTGCTGATGATGTACAGTATATTGTAGTTCCTTTTGAGAACAGTGACTATGAATTAGTGTTAAAGAAAGGTGTGGATTTATACTATAATCCTAAATTAAAACTTTATACTGAAAATCGTGATATGAGTATTATTTTACCTAAACTTACTTTGGAATCCGTAGAAAATCCATCTAAGTATTATGTAAAAACACAGTTAAATAAAGATTTTGAAGGAAATAAGGATTTGACAAATGTAACAAGTATTTGTCATTTGAACGTGCATTGTGATATTACAGATGATGTTATAGATACAGAGCATAATGTGTTAGATTTTAGCCACTCTTGTATTTATGCAATACGTAATAAAACAACAGGGCAACTTGTAATAGTAGGTAATATTTTATAAGGAGTGTAGCTATTTTGGATTTAACAAAAGTTATCGAGAAATACCCTAATAAGTATAATCTAACACCACAAAGCATAAAAACATTAGAAATAATAAATTGGAATGCTTTAAAGAACTTAACTTGGCATAATGAAGCTATGAAAGATACAGGTTCGTGGTGGTGTCACTTAGAGGGTTGTCAATTAAGTGGTAAACCCTATGATGATAGTGATGAATTTTGGATAGGCTTTAGAGAAAAAGATAATAAAATAGATTGTAATTTCTCATGTTATGAAGGTATGTGTAGTTATAAATTTACAGAATTTTATGATATAGATAGTATTGACAATAAGTTTGATTTGGGAGTACAAATAAATACTATCATTTGGATTAATAAGCTGATAGATGAAGGTATTTTAGCACTACCTAAAGATATAACTGAAAGTAATAACAAAGTCTAAAAGAGAGGTTGATTTATGCGTACATTTGATTTAAAAGATGGAAAGATTTTAGTAATAGGTGATTTGCATTTAAGTGACTATTACAAGGGTAAACATAAGAATTATCTTCAAAATTGTTTTGATGTGATGGATTCTTTGGATAAGATTATTACATCACGAAAGCCTGACGCTATTGTATTGTTAGGTGACCTTGTAGGATGGACTAAACCTAATATTGTTGATAGAGAGCGTCTTACAAAGTTTTTTAAGTTTTTTGTAAAATGGGGTCGTACTGCGAAGATTTTTGCGGTTAAAGGAAATCATGATTTGAATGGTTATCCTGATTTTATGATGTTGTCTGAGTTAAATCTGATTATTACATCAGTTGCTTGTGATGGTTATTTTGATTTATATAGTGCAGACAATGAAATGGTACCAAGCGCAAGATTTCATATTGTAGACTATGGCGAAGAGCATAGACAGTTGAATATTGCGCCACAACCTACGGGTAACGTAGTTTTTGGCCATAATAATTTTACTATTGCAGGACAGACTACATGGTATTCAGGTGGAGAGGGTATTGAATTAGGTCATTTAGCCAACTTTGCAGAAGTTGATATGGTTATAAGTGGTCATATTCATAATCCAAGTCCAGATTTCTGTGAAACATCTATGTTGAATGGTAAGAATTGTACGCTATTTTATCCCGGATGCCCAACAAGACCTGTGTTTGAGAAAAATAATATGTATAATTCTGTTAAATTGGTTGAGATTTCTTATAATAAGACTACTGAATTAACTGATTTTGATATTATAGATATGCCATTAAAACCTTATGAAGAGATTTTTGATTTGAGCGGTGTAGATTTAACAGAAAAAACTCAGGACGAAATAGATGAAGAAATGCGAAAAGCAGCTCTTTCAGATGTTTTAGGCGATTTGCTGACATATCGTATGAATCAAACAGACCCTATATCACAGATTGCTAACATACCTAATGCTACGGAAGAAGCAAAAGCAATGGCTATGAGTTACTTACAGACAGCTATGGATGGTTAAGTTATGGGTAAAGATACGAAATTGTTGAGATATTTTGCGCCTATTCTGATAATACTGACTATTGTTAGTATGCGCATCATAAATGCAGAGAATTTATTAGATAATGCAGATTACTTTTATTTATATAATAGAGCAAGACAGTTGCTTGTTTGTATACAAGACGGTAATCCGTTAGATTTCTATTATCAAGATATAAATGGCTTGGGTTATGGGAGTTCATTTTTTTATGGCTCTTTAACCTTGTTGCCATTTTTACCCTTGTTGAATATAGGTAGTACCGCTTTTCTTAATGCTTATATTTTGATAGCTGGTATTTTATTTGTAATAGGTACATTGTATTTGAGTTCTAAATTTACTACAAAGTATATAAGTGTTACTTGCTTATTTATTTTGAGTACATTTGTGGTACAGATGTTTAGTACAACAGGACTTATAGCTAATTACTTTGCGTTAGGTTTGAGTTTTTTATTTATAGGTTGTTGTATTGATTTCTTTAGAGATAATGGTAAATTTATTTTTGCATCTTTATTGTTCTTTTTGATTTTAAATACACATCTAATTACAGCGGTACTTAGTTTTATTATTTGTGTATTTATTTTTATTGTATATTTTGATAAAAAATACATTAGTAATTATATTGCTTTTGCGATAGTAACTACTGTGTTTTGCTTACATTATATTGTAATGTTTGTTACTCACATAGATAAGGGTATGCTATTAGGACAGACTACAACAGTATTTACAAATAAAGCTGAGTTATTATATAAGTTTTGTGGTTCTAAATTTGTTTTTTCTGATGTATTAACCTATACCATACTAAGAGTGAGTAATGTTCAAGGCTATTCAATTTTTGGGTTTGGAGTTTTGCTTATTAGTTTGATAGTGATAGCTTGTAATTTTTTTAGTCTTAGTAAAAAAGAATTGTTTTGTATTATTTGCTTTGTATTTGGGGTATTTTGTGGTATAGATACGATTTGGCTGCACTTGATGCAACACGTATCTGTATTCTTTCAATTCCCATTGAGGTATATGTTTTATTTGTTACTTGGCTTTTATATAATAGTGGTTAGACGAATAAATAAACATCTTTTGATTTTAATGTTTGTTTTTAGTGTTCCTAATCTACTATTATTTGGAGGAGAATCTGATTTTAAGCTGAATAATATAGGTGATTTATATAATTATCAGTTTATGAATGGGGAATATTTGTATGATAATTTTGAATTTGATTTAGATAAGTTTGAGTCTTTACGTAAGGTGGTTATTGATGAAAATAAGGAAACTTATACTTATGTTAAAGATAAAGATATTTTATATGTTAAGTATGATACAGATGAAACTCATACATTGAGTATACCTAAGTTATATTATAAGGGATATGTATGTAAGAATATTGATAATCAAGTTGAGTTGCCTGTTTTAAATGGAAATATGCAATTTATTAATATTACTATACCAGCTAACAGTAGGGGTATTTACGCAATATATTATGACGCTAGTTGGATGCCTATATTACAATGGTTAAACTATTGGTTGATTGCTATAATAGTGGGCTTGTATGTTTTTAGTGATTTTAGATTTAAAAATCAGTTAAATGTATAATAAATACTTGATTTTATTGTGTTTGCATGATATTATAACTTCTATACGGAGTATAATAAAATACATTAATTTAGTTTATTTAAGGAGGTTTTTAGAATGAACGTAGAGGAAGTAAAGGCTAAGATTGCTACTGCCAATGCTACAAGTGAGAACTTGAACAAAGAAAGACAGATAAATATTGGTAAGAAAGAATCTTATACCGCACAGTTGGAAAAGGCATTTGTAGATTATGAGAGTGCTTATGGAGTAAAGCTTACTAAAGAGAACATTACTCAGGAGTTGGAAAGAGTAAAGGCAGAAAAGGAAAAGGAACTTGCTCTTGTAGAGGGTATGATTGCTTGTATTCAGATGGGCGATTATAATGGTGCAAGACAGATGGCAGGTGAAACTCCTGTTGAGTCAGTTGAAGAGCCTACTGTAAATGCAGAAGTTTTGACACCACCTACAGAAACTGTTCCTACACCAATAGAAAATATTATGCCTGCACCAATTGAGAATGCACCTTCAGTAGAAGAGCCAAAGCCAGCAAAGAAGAGGGGTAGACCTAAGAAGACTGCTGACACAAATACAACCACAGAAACAGAGACAGAAAGTACTCCTGTACCACCAGTTGTAGAGAGTGCGCCTGTACCACCAGTTGCGCCTACTGTACCGACACCTGTAGCTAGTGCGCCTGTACCACCAGTTGCGCCTACTGTACCGACACCTGTAGCTAGTGCGCCTGTACCACCAGTTGCGCCTACTGTACCAACAGTTGAGAGTACACCAGTAGTTCCTACAGTACCTACACCAACAGTTAGTGCGCCTGTACCACCTGTTGCCCCAACAGTACCTACACCAACAGTTAGTGCGCCTGTACCGCCTGTACCACCTGTTGCACCTGCTGTGCCAACAGCGCCTACACCTGTTGTTAGTGCGCCTGTACCACCAGTTGCCCCAACAGTACCTACACCAGTAGTTAGTGCGCCTGTACCACCTGTTGCGCCTACACCTGTAGAAAATGCTAATGCTGAACTTATGAATGGTGCTTTAGCTGGTTTCCAAGGACCACAGGGTAGCCCAACTACTTTTCAGGACATTTTAGGTGCGCCTTTTAACGGACAGTAATTAGAGAGGTAGGTAATATGAAGTTTACATGCGAGTATAGAGAATTGCTCACAGGATTAGAGAAAGTTGCTATTGTGGCAGATGATACTAATTCTAGTGATGACATCAAGAATATTATTTTCCGTTTTGAAAAGCATGAGGATGGTATTCAAAGTTGTACTCTTATTGGAGTAAATGTGGGTATTACTTATAAGCATTATTTGGCTTATGATAAATATAAGTTGGAATTGTCAGATGAAGATTTAACAAATAAAGTTGCTTATATGCAGATTAAGTGTAAGGATTTGTTAGGTTTTCTGAATGTTTATAAGTCTACAAGACGTACAAAGGTTGAAGAGGTTACGTTTGAGTTTAAGAATGAAGTGCAGATTCAATGTTCTGTATTAGAGTATGACACAAATGAAGCTAAAACTCCTTATATTTCAAACTATATATTTAACAACATACCTATTAAGCCTAATATGTTGCCAAGTATTGAGTCTCAACCATTAAATAGACCTTTAGATGTTGATACTGAAAAGTTAAAATTTATTATCAGTACTTTGTTGAATACTTTGCAAAATAGTACTACGGATATGTATAGTAAATTGAACTTTGGTACAGATTATATTCTTGCATTTAATCAGTATTATGTAGCTCTTATGAAGAATGTTTTGGCTGAAAATCATATTTTTGAGTCAATGAAATTATCATATAAGGCATTATCCTTTTTAGATACTGTTATTTGTAAGCAAGAAAATTTAAAGGTATCAAAAGCTAATAATCAGTTGTATGTGCATACTGATACAAGTGAGTCTTATATCAAGTTTGACGAGAACGTACCAAGTTCTGCTCAGTTTATTAAGATGTTCACGAAGGAACAAGGTTTCAGCATAGACCGTATCCTGTTTAAGGACGTATTAAAACGTTTGGAATTATCAAAGGAAAATATAGAAGTTACGGTAAAACCGTCTTTCAATATTATCAATTTGCGTAATTCTCAGTTTACACAGGATATTCCGTTACTCAATCAGAAGGGTATGAAGGATGCAGCCGAGTTTAGCATGAGTATTGCACCAAGAACGTTGGCTAATGCTTTGATAGGTAAAGATAGCGAATTTAGTGATGTAAGCTATATTTATTACATTACACAGGAAAATGGTAAAACTGCTTTATTCTTTACTGATGATACAGATAGTTGGTTTACATACGCAAGGGTAAATACAACAACAAAAACAATGTTTTAATGGTAAGCGGGAGAAACCTCCCGCTTATTCAATATAGGTGAACTATGAGAGTTTTAAGTTTATTTGATGGAATAGCTTGTTGCCGTATTGCTTTAGAGCGAGCTGGTATTAAAGTAGATACTTATTATGCTAGTGAGATTGATAAATCGGCTATTACAATCGCTACGACTAATTACCCTGATATAATTGAATTAGGAGATATACGTACCTTAGACCCTAGTAATTTAGGTGATATTGATTTAGTTACATTTGGGTCACCATGTACTAATTTTTCATCAAGTGGTAAGAGAAATGGTATGACAACTAAAACTAAGGTTGTGTTAGATTCTTTTGAAACTTATATGAAATGTAAAGAAGAGGGGTATGAGTTTGAAGGACAATCTTATTTATTTTGGGAAGCTATACGAATTTTAAGGGTAGTTAAGCCAAAATATTTTTTGATGGAAAATGTCAAGATGGCAGATAAATGGCTAAAGGTTGTGAGTGCTGAATTAGGTAAGCCTATTGAAATCAATAGTAGTTTGGTTTCAGCACAGAATAGAGTAAGACTTTATTGGACTAATATTCCTTTTGATACGCAGATAGAGGATAAAGGAATTACTTTAAAAGATATTTTAGAGGACGTAAATTATCTTAGTCCAGCAGCCATAAGGGGTAGACAGTTAAATAAGGCTACAATTATCGGTAGACGTATTAATGAACATGGACATAGAGAAGATTATAATGTGAAAATCCCTTATGTTCAATGTTTGGAAGTGAGAGATACAAACCGAGAAAAAAGTAATTGTTTGACTACAGTAGCAAAGGATAATGTATTGACTCCTTTAGATATAGGTAGACATATTGATGTGTATGGTAAAAAATTGCCTTATAGGTATTATACTAGATTAGAGTATGAAAGATTGCAGACGTTGCCAGAGGGTTATACTAATTGTGTTTCGGAAAGTGCTGCAAAAAAAGCAATCGGTAATGGTTGGACGGTTGATGTGATAGCACATATTTTTTCAGGAATAAACATAGATAATTCTTGAAGTTATCTATTGTTTTCGATATACTTTATATTAAAGCGTATGCTTTAAAATAAATACGAAATGAGGTAAATGCGCATGGTTAGTTGTGAAAAGGCAAAAGCAGTAGTACAGTTGAGTTACACAGATGAATTTGATATTAATGACTTAGAAAATCGCAGATTATATCTTAATGGTGAAGTAAATGACTCTGTTATAGAGAGTCAGGCTTATCATATTATGAGATATAATAGAGAGGATAAAGATAAGCCAGTAGACGAAAGAAAGCCTATTTATTTGTATATTAATTCTCCGGGTGGGGAAGTTGTTAACGGATATGGTTTAATAGACGCAATATTGAATTCAAAGACTCCTGTATATACTGTAAATTTGGCTCAATGTGCATCAATGGGATTTTTGATTTTCCTTGCAGGTGCAAAGCGTTATGCTATGTCTCATGCAGAGTTTTTGATGCATGATGGTAGCACATTTTCTTGGGATTCTACTGCGAAAGCAAAGGATAGAATGGAATTTGAGACCATTCAGCTTGAAAAGATGACTAAGGAATATATAATAAGTCGCACAACGATTGATGAAAAGTTGTATGATGAAAAATATAGAGTAGAATGGTATATGTTACCAGAAGAAGCTAAGTTACATCAGATTTGCACACATATTGTTGGTACTGATTGTGAGATGGATGAAATCTTGTAATAAATAAACTAAATAATGTATTAAATAGCCGTTTCCGTAAGGGAACGGTTATTTTTTATTAAAATAAATAAAATTATTTTAACAAAAGTGTTGACATTATTTTATTTATGTTGTATATTGTATTTAATCAGTTTGGTAGTGTAAAGTTTGTTCAGTAAAGTTTGTTCAGTAAAATTTTTTTGTAACGAAAGAGAGGATTTATAAATGATTAGAGTACATGATACTAAGCAGAATCTTAATACAAAGGTAGTGCTTACTACAATTAATTGTGATGACGTTTATCGTTATTGGAATGTTGACAGTATAGAGGAATTACATAGATGGTGGTGGGATGAAAATTATGATGGCCCCGGTGGTGATGATGAAGTAGTTGAGTTTTTGATTGATGGTAAGGTTGTAGACACTAATATCAAACGCTTTATTGATATAGCAGACAAGTTTAACTTTGCTGAAGAAGTAGAGCCGGGTACATTTGAAATAGAAACAGAGTCAGGCACATTTCAGCATATTGGTACAGTAGCAGGCTAATAATAGGAGGACATAAAGCTATGGTATATAATTCATTTGATGAACTTAATAGAAATTATCCTGATGATAGGGAGAAAATGACAGAAAGTCAGGAACAGTCGTATGTATCAGATTGTTTTGATACTTATGAAAATATTGGTTTTACAAAGGGTTTTGTAGCCATATATGATGAAAATAAGAATTATGATGGACGTAAGTTCAAGGTGTTAGGTAGGGTTAGTACCGCTAATGGTGAAGCTGATTTGGAGTGTCTACCTATGTGGCATATTCAGTTTGATGATGGTGTAAAAATGGACGCTTATCCAGAGGAAATTTGTATTGCTGAACAAGCATCATGATAAAGGAGGAAGTTATGAAACTTAGTATTGATGTTGAGTTGATGAACGTACCGAAATATGCGGAGACTATGCCTTATATTGTGGCAAGAGTAGATGAAAACGATTCAAACGTGTATTGGTTTTATGGTGCTTGGGATGAAAAAGAGGACGCAGATAGGGTAGCCACCGAGTTAGGCGATTCAGCTAGAGTATTTGAAAATCATTAAATTTTGATATATTATAAAAGAGTAGTTGTGTATACACTTAGGAGGTTCGTAATTATGATTATTATTGAAAACGCAGCTAATGAAAAGGCAAAATTTAGGAAGATGTTCAAGGAATTTACTTCTTTGTATATTATGATGAAACCTAATGGTAATAAGGTTGATATTAGATTTTCTGGAGAGTCGCATCATGGAGCAAGGGTAGAATTGAAACTTGTTGCTAATACTGATTTTGCTTCTAATTTGCGAAATACAATTTATTTGCCTTTTGTGGATTATAATGATTGTGTTTTCGATTTAATATTTGATAAAGATGGATTTTATTTAGAACTTTATAAGAATAATTATCAAGGGATTAAAACTATAAATGAGCAAGGTACAGAGGGTTATATAAGTACCGTAGTATTTAAGACTCGTAGAAAGACTACACATTTTACAGTCCCTTGTAATAGGTATACTGATATTATACAGTAAGGTATTATTAAAGCCCCTTTCCACTATGGTAAGGGGCTTTTATTAGTCTTTTGATAAATAAAAGCTTGTATTTTGTTTTATTTGATGTAGACTTTTTAAAAAATCTATAGAGGACTTTATGATGGTTACTCGACTATCATTATCGTCAGTCCAAATAACGGGTATTTCAATCATTTTTTTATTATATAATGACGCAAGATAGATATATTCGACATCAAACGCAAACCGATTGATTTGTTGTTTAGGTAAGATAATCTCTTTTACAAAATCTTGTTTTAATGCTTTGAAACCGCATTGTGTATCTTTTATATTAGGCAACTGTACAGTTTTATTTATGATATTTTTGCAAGTATTACTTATTGTTGTTCTAATAAATGACCGCTTAGTGGGTAAGTTAGAATCTTCTAATTTACGTGAACCTAATATAAAATCATAACCTTGACTTGCTTTTGTTAGTACTGTTTGAATAGCGGATAAGTCTGTAGACAAGTCTGCATCCATGTATATACTGTAATCGCCAGTAGCTTTTTCCAAGCCTTTTTTAACCGCATACCCTTTTCCTTGGTTTTCGTCATAACTAATTACTGTAAAATCAAGAAATTGGTCGTTTCGATAGGTTAGTGTTATAGGCTTTATTTGAGTTTGAAGAATTTCTTTTGTATCATCTGTACTACCGTCATTTACTACGATTATTTCAAATGTTGTATCTTTAGTAGTATGTTCAAACATATAATTATAGATTTTTGGTATGTTAGCATGAAGTTTCAAACCCTCGTTATAGCAGGGTATTATGAATGATAAGAACATAGAGGTTGCCTCCTTTGCAACTATGTCTATTATAATGTAAAATGCCTTAGTATGCAAAGGGTTTTTCTTGTTGAACACTATGTTTTGTGCTATAATTATAGACGCTGAATGTTTAAATTTTATAGAGGTAATGTAAATGAAAAGATTATTTGTGTTGCTTTGTATTGTTGTGTTAGTGCTTAGTGGTTGTGGCGAAAAGAAGGTTGAAGAAACTATCCCTGAGGAGCCAATTATTGTGACTAATACTAAGCCAGAAAAAGAAGAATACGTAGAAGAGGATATTTGGGTAGATTGTCCTACGTTAAGTACAAAAGTAGGCACTACATATACTTTTATTGATGGTAATATCAAGTATATAACTACTAATGTTAAGTATGGTGCCGCTTTATATGAAGGACTAAAATATCCTAATATTACTGCACAAATTAGTGTAAAACCACGTACAGTTGTTAATCCTACTGAATATGACATTTTAGATATACATTTTTATGATAATGGTACAGATTTGAGATTGATAAAAACAATAGATGAATTGTGGGCTTATTATAAAGAAACCTATACTGTAAGTACACCCGGAGATAAGTTTAGTGGGGTCTATCAATTAACTGGGTTGACTAAAGAAACAAATTTGAATGGTCAAACTTATTTAGCTTTGACGTTTACAGATGAAGATTTTTCAACTTTTGTTTGTCAAGATTATGATAAACAGGATATGTTGACATTAAATGAGTCTTATTATGGAAATTGGTATGATATAACATATAGAGTAGAAGAGGGCTTGCATTATAATGAAAATCGTACTGATGTGTATTATAGATTAACTTCTATGAAGGATTATTAAGTTATGTTAAAAAATTTAGTTTGTCTGGATGGGTCTAATTTTACTTTAGTGCATTTCACTAGGGATTATAGAGTACATAATTTGCTTTTTATAATAGCAGATACTAAACAAAAACGATTATATTGTTATACTAAACTTGCATTAGAAGAAATATATAGACAATGTAAGCTGGAAATACAAGGTATTATATTCTCGGCAAAACAATTGGGTAAAATTGTAAATTGGGAAAATGCTACAGATAATGGAATAATAGAGATTAACACGACTATTAGAACTCGTAATATAGGGGACGCTATTCCGTGGAATCACATTGCAATATTAGATAAAGCATATTTAGTTAAACAGTTTTATCAAGGCTTGTATTTTTATTATGATAATATGAGTGTTTGTCAGGTAACTTCGGACACGAGCCGTCCTTGTTTATTTTTAGATGGTGCTACTAACACTAATGCAAATATAGTAACTATGTTGTCTAAATACCCTCAAAGTATTAAAGTCTCCATACAAGGGTATAAAAATAGTACTCTAAGTTTAGATTCATTAGAATGGTCTTGTGCTAATTTAAGTAGTGCCTTTTTAAATGATACTATTAAAGATATTAATTTTGGGAAGCTACACTTAGAAAAAGTAAGTAATTTAACGGATTGTTTTACTAATTGTAATGATTTGCATGAGATAGACTTTTCTAGTTGCGTAAATGATATTCTTGTAAAAGCAGAGACTAAGGAATCTGATTTTAGATTGTTTAATTTAGCAACCATAGCTAATTTAAACACCCAACAAGTGATTATATATCTTAATAAGGACACAAGTTTGTTCAATAAGCGTATAGTAGAAAGCAATTCATATTTCAAAGTAATTGGTGGGGTAATACCTAGTTCACAAAGGGAGCGATTAACAAAGCTGAGAATAGGAAAGGAAATACTAATGAATACGACCCTTAAAGAAGCTGATAAGATTAAAGGGTTTATTGTCTTAGTAGATACTACATTATGAAAAATAAGCTTGTTTCACCACAACATACTGTATTTAAAAAACTTCAAATATCACTATTAGTTCTATTTGGTTTGACTTTTTTGGTGTTGTTAGGGTTTCTTGTATACACTGTACAGATAACGCATAATGATTTTGGTAAAATTAAATTAGTAGGCGCAGCCGATAATAGTGCTATGTATATTGAGGAAAATGGTAATTTTAAATGGTATAGTAATCAGGAAGATTTAGAACATAATTGTTTAGTCGGTAAAGTGCAAATTTATAGTGGAGATAACGCAGTTAATGTTATTAATAAATATAGTTCACATTATTGGAATATGACTTCAGATACTATTACAGAATGGTTTGATGAAGATAACAAAAAAGAAGATTTGGTTATAATGATTATAAGGGGTTTGTATTATCAAGAAAATATTGAAGATAAGACTGGAAATTCTAGTAGTGATTATCGTTATTTAATAGGCTTTAGGCATGGTAAGTTTTTTCAAACATTGGAACAAACTACCGAAAAAGTTTTTATGTTTTATGTAGAGGATTATGAAGAATGAAAATGAGAAAATGTTTAGTATTTATATTATTAAGTACATTATTGTTAACAGGCTGTACTACTACTGATGTAGAAACTGGTATAGGACGCTTTGTTACAAATTTTAGAGAAAATATTGAACGTGCGGTAGAAAATTTCGAGGAAAAATGGAATATAGAAAAAGATAATGTTGATGACGCTATACGTAATCGACAACTTGATAAAGATTTAACCGAGGATGAAGGTATAGACCACTTACAAGATGTTGAGTTGGATTATTAAGGGGAGTTATATGTTAAATAGGATAAAGTCTATATATGTAGTGGTTTTATTTCTTATTTTAGCTACAATAATGGGTTTATGTACTTTTTTCTTAATACACTCATTATTGTGTAGTACAACATTAATTGGTGGTTTATTATCGTTTATAAATTTGATATACACCTATTTATGTATAGGTACCTATTCAGTTATAATACACGGGGCTTGGTATTATATCCTATGCTGTATCTTTTATTGGGTGCTGTTTTTTAGAAATAAAACAACTAAGAAATATTTAAAGCATGGCGTTTTATTGGTAACTTTGCTGATGCTTTGGTTTGAAATAAAAAATATTTATTTGACTTATATAAATGGCATTGTAAAGTTTACAGATTCTTCAGATGTAGCAATAGCAAAAGCAGTAGCTATGTTTAATAAACAGTATGAGGGCGTGTTCTTAAATGTTTTGACTATTATAAGTCTTTGTGGTAGTTTAATACTATTGTTGGGTACTATTTATAAATTATTAAATATAAAAACTTGTGAAATGGAGGAATCGCATGAAAACCAAAGTAATAGCTAGTTTGTTATTAGTTTTGTTATGTCTTAGTGCAACAGCCTGTACTTTGCAGACACCTATGGGTACATTTACTATGAATTATGACGCAGACCAAAAATCTGATAAGGTGTTGTTTACAGACGATACAGGTAACACTAAAACCATCAATACAGATGATTTGAATGGTGAAATTGATTCATTACTTAATGATGTTGATTTACCTCAAGGTGCTACTACCGAAGATTTAAAGAATTTTGTAAACGGTACTAGTGAGTCGATTGGAGTACAAGATTCAATAGATGGAATTCAGGACGCTTTAGACTCAGTACAAGAGGGCATTACGGACCCTGCAGATGTATCTGATTTAGAAGAACCTATAGTTGATGGTGATAATGTACAAGATGATTTGAGTGATATTTTAGATGATTAAACGTTGAAATTACTTGGTAGATAGCATACATAGGGGTTGTTATGAGAAAAAGAGTTTTATCATTTTTGAGTTGTATATTATTTTTAGGCGTTATATGGGGTATAGCCTATACAACGCCTATTGCTTTGCCTAAAACTGAATATTTTTATGGTTCTTATTTACCATGTAGTGAGTATAAGAAACCTCTTAGTGAGGAAGAAACTTATTTATCGTTAATAACAAAGTTAGATACTACATTATTAACAGATAATTATTTGTTTACATATAGACATAATATAGATGGTTATGCATTTACATTAAATTATGGTGTGTGTGCTGATAATTATTTATTGAGATTCTTGACTAATAATCAAAGACTTACGTTATTTACAGATACAACAAGTACTACTTTTTATGCCGAGGATTTAAACACTAAGAATAACTTAGTTGCATATAGTTCAGAAACCGCTAAAGATTTTGTCACTACGTTTTTTGATAGTGATAGCTTGGTGCATTTGTTTGAAAATTATACCTTTGATAATTTGGAGTATATGGGCGTAAATTACACTAATGGACATGCTTGTTTGAGAATAAATGCAGAAGGTATACCTAATAATGTAACTGAAAATACTACACAATCTAAAAAACTTGAATTTGAGAGTAATTTAGATAGTGAACTTACACCTGAAAATTTGGCGATAGATGATACATATACGAAATTTGAATTTTATTTTGACAAAACAACGTTGAATTTATATAGTATTGTGCTACATAATGATAGTGATACCATTACTATTTTAATTGAACCTTGTGATAAGTCTACGTTATTGGAATATAAAACTCCTTTAAATGTTGATGAATTACCTATTGACGAAACTGTAGAACCCTTAGAGGTAAGTAATATTGAAAGGTTGCTTCTATATTCTTTATATTCAGATTTAGAAAAGCATACAGTAGAGGAAGAGGTTACAGAAGAATCAAATGAGAAACAAATTAAAACAAATTAATCAATCTTTTACCGAGATTTTGTTTAAGAAAACAAGTAAAGATATACTAGATAATACTGATATGTTAGCCTTAATAAGAGTAGCCAGCTTGGGTATGATAATGTTTAGTATAGCTAATTTGATAGTTATTTTTTTAGGATTACAGGCATATCCTTTGATTGAGTCTCTTGGCATACTTACACTTGCACTTATTGCCGTTTTTGTGGCTACATTTTTCCCACATAAGCATACTTTATGGCTACTTTATGCACATGGTATTTTGGCAGTTTGTGTGTTTACACTAATGACGAAGTGGGTTGGCGTTACGATTGGGTATCATTTGGGTATCTTGGTTGTTATTCTGCTTTTCTTTTTTAAAACGGGTATTAAAAGGTCTTCTGCTATAGATATATTTTGGGCTTTATTTTTAACACAGTATAGTTATTTTGTGTGGTATTTTGTCAGTAAAGAAGGTGCAAAGTTACCATTGTCCTATCAAGATATATTTATTTTTTCGTTTATTTATATAAGTTTGGCAGGTTTTTATGTTTTTCATGTTGCTTGGTTTTATCATATGAAATTTGCTAAGAATGAAGATGAATTATTAGCATATAATTCTCAGTTAGAGGAATTAAGTAAGACGGATACCTTGACAAAATTAAAGAATAGACGTGGTATTTTAGATTATCTTGATGAAAAAACAAAACATGGGGATGAACTATATTTTGTTATGTGTGATATAGACTTTTTCAAGAAAATCAATGATAGTTACGGTCATGATGTTGGTGATGTTGTATTACAAAAGGTAGCCTCTATTTTACAAACTGAAGTTAGTAATTATGGCTTGGTAGGACGTTGGGGTGGAGAGGAATTTTTAATTACTTTGCAGAACCGTACTCAAAATCAAGTTGTAGATTTAATGGAAAAAATACGACAAACCATAGCAAGAGAAACGTTTTGGGTTACTCCTGAAAAGAATTTCTTTGTAACAATAACAATGGGTATTGCTCCACATACAAAAGATACTTTTGAAGAGAGTATTAAAGAAGCGGATTCTAATTTATATATTGGAAAAGCTAAAGGTCGTAATCGAGTGATTTATTGATGGAGTTTGCTTATGAAAAAATATTTAGGCTTTATTTTAGTAATAGTTTTAGTTATTAGTGTGTTAGTTTCTTGTGCATCTAATGATACTAAACCTTTGTTGAAAGTAGGCACTAATGCTTATTTTCCACCTTATGAATATTATTCAGGTGGCTCTCTTGTAGGAATTGATGTAGATATAGCTAAAGAAATAGCTAGAAGAAATAATTGGGATATTAAATTTGTTGATATGCCTTTTAATAATTTGTTTGATGCTGCAATGACAGGAAGTGTAGATATTATAGCGTCAGCTTATACGAAAACAGATGAAAGAGCGCAACAATTGGATTTCACTTCTGTTTACGCTACTACAACCCAACTGTTATTAGTTTCAAGCAATACTACGTATAATAATATAGCAGATGTTAAACAATCAGATGGTCTTATAGGTGCATTAAAAGGAAGTACTAGTGAGGATTTAGCATTTAAAGAGTTTGATATAGAAAGAGTTAGATTGTACGAGTCTACAGCTCTTTTAATGGACGCTTTGCAGAAAGGGTTAGTTGAATCTGTTATAGTGGATAGTGACCCTGCGAGTTGGTGGTCTAAAAGTGAAGATTTGATTTTATTAGATTTTACAGATTTAGTAGAGAATTATGCAATAGCTATTTCTCCCAAGTGTCTGTATGGTGATAAGATAAAATCTACGTTAGATTCTATGTTGCAGGATGGCACAGTAGATGATATTATAAACCAGTATAAATAATATTTTAAAATGGAGGTTTTAGTAATGAGTGAGTATGACGGATTTGCTTATGTAATGGCAGGCATGTTTGGTTTCATTGCATTTATTTTCATTATTTGTATTGCACTTTATGTTATTACTGCAGTATGGGAAATGAAGTTTTTGCAAGCAGCGGGGTATCAAAATACTTGGATGGCTTGGATACCAATTTGTAATATTTGGGCTTTGGCAGATGTAGCTTTTGGAAATGCCCCCAAAGCAAAATTGGAAATTATTAAGAAGCCAATACCTACAACGCTATTCAAGATTTATCCGCTTGTTATTAGTTTGGTATCTTTTGTTTTAGGTATGATACCTATTATTAATTTTGTAGCAGGTATTGCTTCAATGGTATTAAGTGTGGCATTTTTCATGACTATTTTGAAGGCGATTGTGCGTAAGTTTAATGCGCCTGTGACAGATGGTCGTATCATATTGGACTCTTGGATTACCATTATTGGTTTTTATGACTTAGCTAAGTGGAGTAAAATGTATCCATTTAATCCTTATGCAGATATTAGTGATATAGCAGGTGACTTTGGTACAGGTTATGCACAAGGTTATAATTATCCACAAGGTCAACAAATGGGTTACCCGCAACAGATGAATTATCAGCAAGGTCAACAGATGGGTTACCCACAACAGATGGGCTATCCACAAGGTCAACAGATGAATTACCAGCAGGGTCAGCAGATGGGTTATCCACAAGGTCAGCAGATGGGTTATCCACAAAGTCAACAGATGGGTTATCCGCAAGGTCAACAGATGAATTATCAGCAGCCCCAACAGATGAATTATCAGCAGCCCCAACAGATGAATTATCAGCAACCTCAACAGATGAATTATCAGCAACCTCAACAACCTACACAAGGTTTTGAAGCACAGAATTTTGAGAGTCCTGTACAAGGATTTGATGAAACCGTAACTCCTTCTCAAAATAATGATTTTGCACAGGCTTTTGAGTCGGATAATAATTCAACAAATGATATATTCTAATTTGAATTAATATTTTCTACAGTGATTAAAGAGGGTTCTTTGAACTCTCTTTAATTTTTATTTTTAAAAAATTTTTTGAGAAAAAATTAAAAAACCTTATAAAAGTATATAAAACCCTTATATATAAAGGTTTTGCCAAATCAGCTAAAATTTTTATAACTTTTTAAAAGTATCTGCGCAATCTCTTTAGTTTCAAGTGTTTTACAACACAGCAAAACTTTTAAAATAAAGGGTTAGCAAATGTGTATTATATTTTTTTAGATATACTGTTTTAATCACTCATATTTGTATTTTTATATCTTATATAGTAAAAATTGTATTTTATATATAATAATTTTTTTGTTATATTAAAATTTATTATATTTTAGTTGAAATTATAATTAATAGGATATATATTTGTTTGTATATATTCGTATATGGATACTGCGACATAAGAGAGTAGCCCTCCTTATTTATTTGTTCTTATATTCTCTTATATAATCGTTGTATTCTTATAAATAACTCTTCCCCCAATAGGCACAGGTTGACTTCCACACGGTCAATAACTTGTGCCTATTTTATTTCTCTGAAAAACGCATATATACAGTTGACTCCTTGGAGGTCGGCTTTGCCCTTCTTTATCTTTCTTTTACGCCTTTTAATTTCTCTTGAATTTTCGTTGTTGCTCTTTAAGCCCTCTGTTTTTCTATTTACCTTCTTTAGTCATTTAGTTGTCTCGCTCTTTATCCTCTAGCGTTATTCGCTTAGTTATTTTACATAGCAAATAATGTAAAAATTATTTAACTTTATTTTCTGAAACGCTTGACAATAAAGGTTTTGCCAATTATAATTATATACAGATTAACAAATATAGGAGGAAGAGAGAATGGAGAAACTAAGAGTATATTTTAATATTTTAGGCACAAAACCTTTTTATAAGAGTGTATCTTCTGTAGAGGAAGCTAAAATTGTTATTGATTCAATAGCTGAATTTATCAATTTCAAGGTAGACGAGGGAATTTTCCCGGACCATTGTAATGTAGCAGGTCTTGAGTATTTTGATGAAGAAGAGAATGACTGGCTAACATGGTATGATGAAGAGGGTAATGATATAGACGAACATTTTAGCGAAGAGTAAGATAACTACAATAAAAGATAAAACAGAGGGTAGCTAAAGCAGGAAACGGAGGTACGTGTAGTATCTCCGCTTTGCCATTCTTTGCCTTTCTTTTGCGCTCTTTAAGCCCTCTTTGAAACCTCTTTTTGACATTTTTAAGAGCATTTTAGACCTCTGTTTTGACATTTTTAAGAGCATTTTAGACCTCTGTTTTGACATTTTTAAGAGCATTTTAGACCTCTGTTTTGACATTTTTAAACACTTTTTGTCTAAGGGTTCAAATAGGTGCGCTCCCTTGCGCCCTCTTGCGCCCTCTTGCGCCCTCTTGACCTCTTCTAATATATCCTACACATCATCTATATTCTGATGTTCCTTATTGTAAAAGAGGTAGGTCGCTCTCTAACATTCAAACAACTCTAAATTAGTGTTAAAATTTTTTTATTTTAACTAAAACAAATGCTTGACAACAAAGAGTTCAAGATATAAAATAAAAATATCTTAACAAAGGAGATAAATCTAATGGAAATAAGTGAAACTAAGAAAAAGATAGTAATTGATAATTATTTCAAACAGGAATGTACTGTAGATACCTCTATAAAAGAGGCATTTGAAAAGGGT
>JAEEGL013639638.1_pt1 | contig 153149 bp, 141 predicted proteins | sample 9134231 | NCBI WGS metagenome assembly JAEEGL01 (sample SAMN16246548, study PRJNA631951) | gut metagenome | biome: gut microbiome; feature: rumen; material: fiber-attached | host: Bos | place: Iran: Karaj | collected 2018-10 | reverse complement strand
ATAATAATTGTATTTTTAAAATCAACTGTTCTTCCTTGAGAATCAGTTATACGTCCATCATCTAAGATTTGAAGTAAGATATTGAATACATCAGGATGAGCTTTTTCAATTTCATCAAATAAAACGATACTATAAGGATTACGTCTTACTGCTTCAGTAAGTTGACCTCCTTCATCATATCCAACATATCCTGGAGGAGCTCCAACTAATCTAGATACATTGAAACTTTCCATATATTCTGACATATCTATTCTTACCATATGTCTTTCATCATCAAATAATAAACTAGCTAGAGTTTTAGCAACTTCTGTTTTACCAACTCCGGTAGGTCCTAAGAAAATAAATGAACCTATTGGACGGCGAGGGTCTTTAATACCCGCTCTTGCTCTTATAATAGCGTTACTTACTAATTTAATAGCTTCGTCTTGTCCTTTAACTCTTTTCTTCATTTCATTTTCTAAGTTAAGAAGTTTTTCTCTTTCACTACCTACTAATTTACTTACTGGTATATTAGTCCATTTAGATATAATAGCCGCTACATTTTCTTCATCAATAGTATCACTTAAGATTTCAGATTTATTTTGTAACATTAAGTCATTTAATTCTTTTTCAATACTTGGAATAACTCCATGACGAAGACGTGCTGCTTCATTTAAATCATAATTATTTTCAGCTTGTTCTAACTTAAATTTATTTTTTTCAAGTTCAGCTTTTTTAGAATTAATTAATTCATTAATTCTTTTTTCTTCTTCCCAGTCAGAACGTAATTTCTTTTCTTTTTCCTTTAAATCAGCTAACTTCTTATTTAATTCTTCAATACGTCTTAAAGAAATATCATCTTTTTCTTTCTTTAAAGAAGTATATTCAATTTCTAGACTCATTATCTCACGCGTTAATTTATCTAGTGAAGCAGGTACTGAATCCATTTGAACTTTAATAGTAGCACAAGCTTCATCAATAAGATCAATAGCCTTATCAGGTAAAAATCTATCTGTGATATAACGATCAGATAAAGTAGCTGCTGCTACAATAGCTGAATCCTTAATATTAACACCATGATATACTTCAAAACGATGTTTTAATCCTCTTAAAATAGTTATTGTATCCATTACACTAGGAGCTTCAACTAATACTTTTTGGAATCTTCTTTCTAGAGCTCCATCTTTTTCAATATATTTACGATATTCATTTAATGTTGTGGCACCAATACAGTGGATTTCACCTCTTGCTAACATTGGTTTTAACATATTAGAAGCATCCATAGCTCCATCACCGCCTGCACCTACAATCATATGAATTTCATCAATAAATAAAATGATACGTCCTTCACTATTTTTAATTTCCTTTAAAACATTCTTAAGTCTTTCCTCAAATTCTCCACGATATTTAGCTCCCGCAATTAAAGAACCCATATCTAGTTCCCAAATAGTTTTATCTTTTAAACTATTAGGAATATCACCTTTAACAATACGTGTTGCTAATCCTTCAATAATAGCTGTTTTACCAACACCCGGTTCACCTATTAGAACAGGATTATTTTTTGTTTTTCTTGATAAGATTCTTGTAATACTAGAAATTTCATCATCTCTACCTATTACTGGATCTACTTTGTGATCTTTAACTGCCGCTACAATATCGCGACCATATTTTTCTAAGACATTTTCATTTTTATCTTCAAAATCCATGTAAATCACCTTCCCCAAATATAATTATACTACCATTTTAGCACTTGTCAAGTGAGAGTGCTAAAATATATTTTATCTTGTAAAGCATGAACAAATTCAGAATTAGTAGGCTTAGATTTATCAATATCAATACTATTTCCAAAGATATCCTCCATATAATCAATATTGCCTCTATTACAGCCTATTTCAATCGCATGACGAATTGCTCTTTCAATACTTTTAATGTTCTTGTTATATTTTTGAGATAATACGGGATAAATATCTTTAGATAAAATAAACATTTCTTTATTTAATTCATTTAATATCTTAATAGTATCTTTTATATACTTATACCCTATTATATTAGATGGTATACCTAACTCATGTAGGATACGCGCAATTATATTTTCTAAATCTCTTGTTTTTATTAAATTAGAATTTAAATCAAATATTCTATTTTTTAATTCAAATAAGCAAATAGGTTTTGTAAAATAATAATTTATCCCATATTTAAGCATAATATCATGAATATTAATTGGTTTTGTGCCAGTTATTAAAATAACTTTAGTACTTAAACTATTTTTATCTAAATGATCAAGAATAAATAAACCATCTTTAATAGGCATAACCAAATCTAAAAGAATAATGTCTATTTTTATCTTCTCCCTATTATATAATTCTAATCCATCTAATCCGTTGGTGGCGCTGAAAACGACTTGGATTTCAGGGACATTTTTAAAATATCTTTTTAAAATCCATACTTGCATATCATCATCATCAATTATCATTATATTTATTTTTTGCATACACCACCAAAAAAAGATAGTTATTCACTAACTATCTTTCCTATCATCATTAAATTTTCTGGATTTAAAGAGTCTCCACCTACTAATACACCAGATAAACTTTCTATTTTGTTTATTTCTTCAATATTAGTAGTTTTGACACTACCTCCATATAATACTTTGATGTCATCATAGCCAAAATTTTCTTTGATTACTTTTTTAATGTATAAAGCCATCGCATCTATTTCTTCGGGTGTTGAAACTACAGGGTTAATACTTGTACTAACACTCCAAATAGGTTCATACGCGATAAATATGTTTTCTAAGTTTTGAATATCTTTTAAATCCTCTAGCAACTCTTCTTTTATTTTATTATAAGAGTTATTATTTTCTTTATCTTTAAGAGTATCACCAACACATAAAATTATTTTTAAACCGTTTTTAAGTCCAGCTTTAATTTTGTGATTAATACAAGTATTAGATTCATTATTGTTAAGTCTTCTTTCAGAATGACCTACAATAGCATACTTAATACCTAAGCTTCTTGCTTGCAAAGCGGAAGCTTCGCCTGTATAAGCACCAATATCAAATTCACTTACATTTTGAAGTCCAACCTCGATATTGTGATTTAGAAAATAAGGAATAAAGATATTACTAGGACAAATAATGATATTTGAATTATTCTCAATCTTTAATTTATCTAAATAATTTAAAACATCATTATACAACATATTCATTTTTAAATTAGCGACGACTATTTTTTCCATTAAATACTCCCTTTAATACATTTAAAAATCCATTTTTGATTGTTTTATTTTGTTTTGATGTACCCGCTGCATTAATAGCCATTTCATATACTGCTAAAACTTTCTCCGCAAAATATTTTGATGAATATAATTCAGCATTGATACGGGCTTGTTTACTAAATTGTTTTAATTTAGTTTTATCATCTAAAAGAACACTAGTGCATTTTACATATTCTTTTGTATTTTTAAATAAGAAACCATTTAGGTCATTAACAACTACATTTCTAAAACTTTCATCATCAAGCGCAACAACAGGAAGTGAAGCAGCCATTGCTTCAATTACTGTTAAACCTTGAGTTTCAGTTGAAGAAGCTGTTGCAAAGACATCAGCAATACCATAATATTTAGGAACTTCTGTCCATGGAATCTTGCCAGTAAATATTACATTATCTTCTACTTTATATTTAGTTGCTAATTTTTTAAAGTAATCAGCATCAGGTCCATCACCAACAATAAGCAATTTAGCATTATATGCTTTCTTTAAAGTCTTCATTCCTTCAATTAAAACATCAACACTTTTTTCACGACCTAAACGTCCAACAAATAGGATAACTGGTTCATCACCAATACCATATATCTTTTTTAAATTTTTAAGTTCTTCTTTATCTAATTTTTCTCTATAGAAACGTTCTACTTCAATACCTGTAGGTACAATATGAACATTTCTTGCATATTTATATTTATCTTTAAATAAACGATATGTTTTTTCAGTTGGAACAATTAACTCATTAACTGTTTGATCACAGTAGAAATTGGTTAAATATTCAACTATCTTTTTACTTGCTCCTGTGAAATATCCTTTAGTAATGTAATGAACATAATCTTCATACATTGTATGATATGTATGGACTAAAGGAATATTAAATTGTTTAGCAATTATACGGGCAAATGATCCTACACCAAACTCAGTCTGAGAATGAATTATATCTAAATTCCATTTTCTTATTTTATTAACTGCTTTTAAAGGATAAGCTCCTGTTAAACGATAATCATATATACCAATAGGTACTCCCGGAATTCTTAAGACATGATCATTATCTCTATCTTCATAATCATACTTAAGTTCTTTAGCATTTACGGTTACGATATAAACATCATGACCCATTTTTTTAAGTTCATCTTCAAGCATTTTAACACTTGTAGATACCCCATTTATATATGGAGGATAAGTATCTGTAAAAATTCCTATGCGCATATTATTTATCCATAATTACCTTTATTCCAGGTAATTCTTTCCCTTCTAATAATTCAAGTGAAGCTCCGCCACCTGTTGAGATATGAGTAAAACTATTTTGGTAACCAAAGTTAATAGCAGCTGATGCTGTATCACCACCACCAATAATAGTAGTAGCATCAAGATTAGCTAAAATATTACATAGTTCTTTAGTACCGTTAGCATATTTTTCTTCTTCAAACATACCAACAGGTCCATTCCATACAACCACTTTACTATCTAATAAGATATCTTTAAATACTTTAACACTTGCACTACCAATATCTAAGCCCATCTCATCATCTTTAATATCATTAATAAAGCATATACGATATACTTCATCATTTATTTCTTTAGCACAAACTACATCAATTGGAAGAATGATCTTATCAGGATACTCTTCTAGCATCTCTTTACAAAATTCAATATTATCAGCATCTAATAAAGATTTACCAATTGGAAGTCCAGCTGCCTTTAAGAATGTAAAAGCCATCCCTCCACCAATTAATATATGGTCTGCTTTTAATACTAAGTTTTTGATAACTCCTATCTTATCACTTACTTTTGAACCACCTAAAATAACATTAAATGGTCTTTCAGGATTATCAATAACACTTAAATTAGCTAATTCTTTTTCAATTAAAAAACCGATACCATTAGGTAAAATACTTGCGATACCTACATTTGATGCATGACTACGATGAGATGTACCGAAAGCATCATTAATATAAATATCTCCTAAGCTAGCCCAATATTTACCTAACTCTAAATCATTTTTACTTTCTTTTTCTCCGTCTAAATCTTCATATCTAGTATTTTCAAGTAAAACAACATCCTTAGGATTCATATTATTAATAATATTTTCTACTTCTATACCTCTTGTTTTATTAATAAAAGTTACTTCTTTACCTAAAAGTTCACTTAATCTTCTACTTACTGGTAAAAGTGTATTTTTTACCTTATCTTCTTCTGTTTTAACTCTACCTAAATGTGATAATAATATTACCTTAGCATTATTATTAATAGCATAATTAATAGTTTCAAGAGACTCTTTAATTCTATTATCGTCAGTAATAACACCATCTTTAATAGGCACATTAAAGTCTACTCTTATAATTACTTTTTTATTATTAAGGTCATAATCTCTAATTGTCTTCTTCATTATAATCACCTAATCTAGTATCGATACCGAAAAATATCTAGGGAAATTAAGCGTATTTTCCCAATCTTCCTCAGTATAATTTTCATTTACTTCATAAGTACAGTCTTCACTACTTCCATCAGTTATATCTGTGACATTATAGAAATATACACCATCTTCATTTGTAATGGTAAATATATTACTATTAGCATAACAATTTTTAGTTTTAGGATTAGTAAACTCTAGGTCAATTAAACCATCGTCTTTTAATTCACTTAAAGTTATATTAACTCCTTGCCCTACTTCTGGAAGTAAATTAGGATGCATAGCTCCCCACGTTTTTAAAGCTTCTTTTACTTCTTTTATATGTACTTTATATAACTTTTCTTTTTCTTTATCCATAATAGAAGAAACAGCAGGTACCGCTATTAAAGTAATTAAACCAATTAACGCAATTACCGTTAATAATTCGACTAATGTAAAACCTTTTTTCATATCATCACCTATATTCATTATAACACAAAAAAAGTAGGTTTCCCTACTTAAATTTGCATTAAATATGCGGCTGTTCTAACCATTTGTGAAGTATATCCATTCTCATTGTCATACCAAGCTACTACTTGTACTTGATATAATTCATCAGATAATCTACTTACCATAGTTTGAGTTGCATCAAATAATGAACCGACAGTAGTACCAATAACATCACTAGATACAATCATTTCATCATTATATCCGTAAGATGGCGATACTTGTAATTTCATATATTCATTGATTTTTTCTTTAGTTAAATCTTTTCCTCTTACTACCGCTACTAAAATAGTTGTAGAACCAGTACTTACTGGTACTCTTTGAGCAGAACCAATAAGTCTTCCATTTAATTCTGGAATTACTAAACCTATTGCTTTAGCTGCTCCTGTTGAGTTAGGAACAATGTTAATAGCGCCTGCTCTTGCTCTTCTTAAATCTCCTTTACGATGAGGACCATCAAGAATCATTTGATCACCAGTATAAGCATGAACTGTTGTCATAATACCACTTATAATTGGTGTAAATTTATTTAAAGCATTAGCCATTGGAGCTAGACAGTTAGTTGTACAACTAGCTGCACTAATTATATTATCTTCTTTAGTTAAAGTATTCTCATTAACACCAAATACAATAGTTTTTAAATCATCTCCGGCAGGAGCTGAAATAATAACTTTTTTAGCACCAGCATTTATATGAGCCATTGATTTTTCTTTAGATGTATAGAAACCAGTACATTCAAGTACAACATCAACATCTAATTCTTTCCAAGGACAGTTATTAGCATCAGATTCTTTATAGATTTTAATTTCCTTACCATCTACAATAATTGAATCTTCTGTTGCTTCAATTGTATGTCCTTCATATCTTTTTTGAACTGAATCATATTTTAATAAGTGAGCTAACATTTCAGGACTAGTTAAATCATTAATAGCTACTACTTCGTAACCATCAAGTTCAAACATTTGTCTAAATGCAAGTCTACCTATTCTACCAAAACCATTTATCGCTACTTTTACCATAATATCCTCTTTTCTATTTTTCTTCGAAACCAGAACCACCAATAAATTCTCTTAAAATAGAATCTTTAGGTACTTCATCAGAAGGTATTGGAAGAAAATTTCTTAAAAAATTAATTAATCTTATTGCTTCAGGATATGCAGGATCATCTTCTGCTACAGAGAATAATAATGGTTCTGCATAGGTCTTTAAGACACCTATTTCATATACTAAAGCAGTATTTATAATTGCGTCTACATCATCTTGGAATGGGAAAATATAATTTTCTTCTCCTTGTCTTACATTATCCCACATATTTAAAGTATCACTAGCTAAGTTACCTCTTGTTTTATTATCTCTTATTATTCTTCTTAAACGTCTTGTATCACTAGTATGTACTCTTGAATGATTATCAATATTTATTTGTGTTAATGGTGAAATATAAATTTTAAACTTATTCTTTCTATCTACAGCCATTGTTAATTCATCATTTAAGGCATGTAGTCCTTCAATAACAATTATGTCATTAGCTCCTAATTGTAAAGTTTTTCCTTTATACTCTTTTTTACCTAAAACGAAATTGTATGTTGGTAATTCTATTTTTTCACCATCTAATAATTTAGTTAAATGTTTATTAAATAAATCAATATCAATTGCGTTTATTGATTCAAAATCATAATCACCATTTGATAATTTTGGTGTTTCAACACGATCTTTAAAATAGTCATCTATTGATATACTATGTGTTCTAAAACCATAAGTTTGTAAGTAAATAGCTAACTTCTTAGATGAAGTTGTTTTACCACTTGATGATGGGCCTGCCATTAAAACAAGTTTTACTTTCCCCTTACGTTCATTTACCATTGCACTTACTTGAGCAAGTTGATTTTCAAAATTAGCTTCTGCTAAACGAATAACTTCATTATATTTACCTAAACTAACTAATTCATTTAAATCAGCAGCATTTGATATACCTATCTTTGATCCCCAGTTTGTATAATCTAAGAATTTATCAAATACTTTTGAATGATGTACATAATCTAAAGTACATTCTGGATTAGTTGTATTAGGATATGCTAAAGAAAAACCATTTCCTTTGATATAAGTTAATTTAAAATCATTTATATCTCCTGTAGAACTAGCAAGTTCTGTAAAGAAATAATCATAGATATCATCAAGTCGATATAAATTTACATATGTATTACTTATATATTTAAATACATTTACTTTATCCATTTGTTTTTCTTGTTTAAAATACTTCATTGCTTCTAAACGATCAACAGATAATTTTATAAAAGATAAATCTTCTTGTTCTATTTTATGCATCTCATCTTCAATAGATTTAAGAATAACTTTATCTAAACGATGATTTATAAGTTCACAGTATATTCCTTTATCAATCGAATGTTCTATTTTTACATCTACTTCTTTACCAAATAATCTCTTAATAGCAAGAATCAACATAAATTGTACACTGGATGCATATACTGCATTACCTTCAACACTTGATCTATCAAAGAAATCAATATTACATTTTCTTTCTACTTCTCTACTTAAATTTACGATGTGATTATCTAAATTCGCCACTAAAATTGGATAATTATAATACTTTTGAAAAGTATGTTTTATTTCACTTAAAGGCGTCTTATTAGGGAACTCCTTTGTTATCTTATTATGAAAAGTGACTTTAACCATTCTGTCCATTTATATCCCCTCTATTCTAATAAATATTATACTAAAAATATCATTTTATGTAAATAAAAAAGCACTACTAAGTGCTTCATTATTTATTCAGTATATTTACCTACTACCATCTTACCATCACTTTTATAAACAAGCTTTAAATCACTAATATTATTATCTGAAGTCTCTGGATCACCACCATATATTAAGCGATAATCTACTATTTCACCTTCACGTATAGTTATCGTACTATTAATGTTTGGTCTAGTTCCTTTAACTTTAACTTTAATATTTTTTATTTCATATATTCCGTCAGTAAGTTCATCACCATCTTGAACTCTTTCCATAATATATTTATTAACTTCATTTATATAATTATTAGCAGATTGTAGTAAAGCATTTTCTTCATTCTCTTTAATTATATTTGAAATAACCGGAGTAGTTAAAAATGCAATTATACCTATTATTAAAATAACTGCCATTAATTCGATAAGTGTAAATCCTTTTTTCATATTATCACCCTTCTAACTTTTTACTGTTACATGATCAATTTTGGAACGGTAAAACATAAGACTTGTATCATCAACATGACTAATGTCCCATTGATTATTAACATATATTGTATTTATATTGCTAGTATAAGCAAACATATATTTCATATTAGTTACTTTTGATATGTTAAAGCTACTTAAGTCTAACTCAGTTAATTCAGTACTATCAAACATATGACTCATATCAGTTACATTTTCTGTATTAAATTTACTAACATCTAACGAAGGAACTTTCACATATTCAAACATTCCTGACATTGCAACAACTTTTGATGTATTAAAATGACTAACATCTAAAGACGTTAAGTTTTGGCAAGACCTAAACATATAAGACATATATTTAGCTGAACTAGTATCAAATTTTGAAACATCTAATATTTGTAATTGAGTATTACCATCAAACATATATGACATGTTGGTAACTTTTTGTGTATTAAAATGACTAACATCTATACTCGTGATTTTTTTCATATCAGAAAACATGTTATTCATGTCAGTTACATTTGATGTATCAAAATGGCTAACATCTAAAGATTCTATTACTTTCAAATCATTAAACATACGAGACATATTTGTCACTTTTGATGTATTAAAATGACTAACATCTAAAGATTCCAACTTTTCGCAGTAATCAAACATATATAACATATTAGTTACATTTGATGTATCAAAATGGCTGACATCTATAGCAGTTATTTTTTTGCAATCACAAAACATGTAAGACATATCGGTCACATTAGACGTATTAAAATTCTTCACATCCAATGATACAAGATTTCCGCAACCCAAGAACATTCCTGACATATTAGTTACATTTGTTGTATCAAAATGACTTATATCTAAATCGGTAACGGATAACCCACTAAACATACGAGACATATTTGTGACATTAGACGTATTAAAATGACTAACATCTAAAGCAGATACTTTAGATAAATATGCTAGCATAAATGACATATCAGTTACATTTGATGTATCAAAATGGCTGACATCTAACGACGGTAATGTAAAGCAATTATAAAACATATAACTCATATTAATTGCATTTTTTGTATCAAAATGACTTACATCTAATGAAGATAATAAATTACATTCGTTAAACATATAACTCATGTCAGTTACATTTTTTGTTTTTAGATTTTGAACATTATAAATATATTCTAATTTATAATTATTATGAAAAAGTTTACTCATATCTGTTGTATTAATTGTATTTAAATTGCTAAAATCTACAATTCTAAGTCTATTCATATTTTGAAAAAAGTTAAATTTTGTAGATGTATATATTTTACCCTCACTACCAATATATAATCTGTAATCTTGAGTATCAGGAATAGATTCCATCCAACTCATGATACTACCATCTTCTTTCAAGGATAAATCTTTTTTTAAAGCGCCATCCGGAATATCTATATAATTAACAAATCTAACTTCTGTTATTTTACTTCGATAATAATTACCAACATAACTTCTTACATTACCAAGGCTTGTGTTAACAAGTAAATTCATAGCTAATTTACCAACACATTTATCCTTGTTTGTTACATCTTTAGTTATTGTATATTCAGTATCTGAATATGATTTGTATGCACAAACTTTTAAATCTTTATCATATATTACATACTCTACTTTTCCATCCGGTTGAGCATGAAATATTGCCTCATCCGGTCTTTTTCCTTTAAAATATTTATCTAAATCTCCGAAAGTAGATTGTCCGTCAGAATATATATAGCTTTCTTCTTCTACATTTCCTGACAATAAAGATAAGGCTATCTTATTATCTACTGCTTTTTCTAATCCTTCAACATTTCTTTTAAACGCTCCTATTCGAGCATCACTAATTGCTTTTGTTACGACTGGTGTAACAACTAGGGCTACAATCCCCAAAATAAGTATAACGGCAAGCATTTCTATTAATGTAAAAGCTTTCTTCATCTAGTATCACCTATCATCATTATAACATAAAAAAAGCAAAGTACATACTTTGCTTATAATAAATCATTATATGATTCTGGTTCTAAATTAGATATAACTTCAATATTATTGATACATTCATCAATTAAAGTATCAAAATCATAGTTTGCTTCGCTTTGTAAACATTTTTCTAATTTAGGATTAATTACAGGATGTCTAGGTAGGAAGATAGTACAACAATCTTCATAGGGAAGAATACTTGTTTCATAAGTACCTATCTTTTTAGCTATTTCAATTATTTCTAATTTATCTAAACAACAAACTGGTCTTATAATAGGCATATTTGTTACTTCATTAATAACAGACATACTAGAAATAGTTTGACTTGCTACTTGACCTACACTTTCCCCATTTATTATTATTTCAGCACCTATTTTTTTCGCATACTTAGTTGCGATACGATACATCATACGACGCATAATAGTAATCATGTATTCAGGTTTACAATGCATATATATAGCTTCTTGTATTTTAGTAAATGGTACAACATGAAGTTTTATATTACCTGAATATTCATTAATTATATTAGCTAATTTAATAACTTTATTTTTGGCTTCTACACTTGTATGAGGAGGAGATTCAAAATATAAACAATTTACATTAATTCCTCTTTTTAAAGCAAGGTATCCAGCTACTGGGGAATCAATACCACCACTTAGCATTAATAAACCGTTACCTTGAACACCTACTGGATATCCCCCACTACCTTTTATTTCATTTGTATAAATAAATGTTCCTTCTACTCTTATTTCTACATGAATAGTTAATTCTGGATTATGAACATCTACCTTACAATCAAAGTTTTTTAATACTAAACCACCAATAACATTATTATATTCCATAGATGATATTGGGAAGTTTTTATCAGCTCTTTTTGTTTCTACTTTGAAAGTATTGAATTTAATATCTTTTAGTATTTCTAACACTTTAGCTTGAATACTTGCATCAACACTTTCTACTTTATGACATATTACGATACTATGAATACCAAATATTTTACTTAATTTATTAGCAACTTCTTCTACTTTAGTTTGATCTTTAACTTTAACATACATTCTAACACGATCATAATCTAAAGATATATCATAATTCTTTAATAAGTTTTTGATATTACTTGCTAAAATCTTAATAAAAAACTTTCTATTTTCTTTTTTAGTAGTAAGTTCACCATACTTAATTAATATAGTTTTTTCCATCTTATCACTTCCAAACGTGTGTATTATAACATATTAAAAGAATAATAGCACTATTATTCTTTATTATTTTTTTATACCTTCACTTACGTAATCAGCATAAGCTAAGATATCATCTTTACCTTCTGTTCTAAAAGAACTTAGTAATGCACTTACATCTTCTTTACTAAGCATTTTAGTTAGCATATCTCTACCACCAGCTTGATTAGTAAAATACTCATAATTACCTTCTAAAGCAGTTTTTAAAGCCGCAAGTAATTGTTGTTCACCATGCTTACTTAAAGTACTTTTACTTGCTTCTAAAAGAATATCTTGTTTTAAAGAAGTTAATGTTTCTAACATATAACTATCAACATTAGGACCTACTAATTCTTTTATTTGGTCAACTGTTAATTTTTCCTCTAAAATGCTACGAACATTATTAGTATCAGTAAAGCCTGTATAATCACCTGTCTTGTACAAATAATCAAAGGCACTTCTTGCTTGATCATAACCGTATTTCAAAATAGTTTCTTTAGCTGCATTAGTAATATAGTTTATCGGTGGAATTAATTCTTCTGTTTTATCAAAATCAGGATTTTGATAGATACTTATAACTGAATCTCTTGCCTGAGCCATATAATTAGGATCTAAGAAATTATTATAATACTTTTGAACAGTTTCAAATTTTCCACCACCTAGTTGTTCAATAATTAAACAGCTTGTTAGTAATGATTCAACCATTCTACCTATTTTATCTTTTGAAGTTAATTTGTCATGTTCACGTATTTTCTCAAATCGTTTAACCGATGCCTCATCTTTTAAAACAAATACACTATTATATGTATCTATAATATATTTAAACAAATCGTCATAGTTTACTTTTTTTAAATCATTAAGTTTCTTTTTATCTTCCATATAAGCTGTTAGATAAGAAGCAACTTCGCCACTATAAGTCCAAGTACCGTCAGTTTCTACGCCAAAACCATCATAATTATTCATAAATGGATTAGGTTCTATTAATCCTTTTTTAATATATTTATTACTCTTTAAATAGTCAATAACTTTATTTAAATCTTGTTCCCCCGAAACACGAATAACAATAACGTCATTACGGAACATTGCCCCTATCTTAGATGAATGGCGAATATTATTTTGGGCCATGAAATTAAATATTTGTTTAGCACCTTCTACTATTCTTTTACTATCTAGAGGAACAAATAATTTATAATATGTTGATAATGTATTTGTTGAATTAGTGAATTGACAAAAATATGAATTTTCTTCCGCATCAACGAAAACATTTATATTAGGAGTATCTTTAAAAGACTCAATCCAGTGATCAAACACTGAACTTATATCTAATGATTTTTCAGATTCTTTAATACCTATTCTAGTTAAAAGAGAGTAAACAAAGTCATGTCCGGATTCTACTATTTCATTTTCTTGATATAACTTCGCAAGATATTTTAAAAACTCGTTAATCTTCTTTTTTTCCATTAACTTCCTCAACTACTTCTGTTAAATCTAATGTTTTATCCGATTCTTTTTCTATAGCGTCATTATTTTTATCGATAATTATTTCGATATTCTCGCCATCTATTTTTAATACTCTCTTTTCCATATTTACCTCCAAAAAAATGAAAAGAACTAATTCTTTTCATTTTCATAATAACCTTTTAATTTATCTAGTATTCCAGGTTCAATCTTATTTAAAGAATTAATTGATAATTCTAAAGATTTACGATAATCTCCTTTAAAGAATAACATTTCGGAATAAGCAAGATTCTTATCAATAGTATCATTGCTTGATCTAAATCTATTACCGTAAACGATAGCCATTTCGGCTAAACGAGCATCTTTTAACACTTGTTTAGTACGATTCAATAATTTTAAGCCTAAATCACGAGCAGTATCTACTCTTGTATTTAATACATTTATAGATATCGGAGTTTTTCTTAACTCAACTTCTGCATCGTTAATAGCATTTTCAGCCTCTTTATATTCTACATAATAGTTATCAGGAATAACTGGTAAATTATAATCTCTTATTTTAATTCTTGCAGACTTAATTAAATTCTTTACTTCAGATATTTGTTCTTTAGCACGAGCTTCATCTTCTTTCATGCCTCCAATAGTATCTAAAGTAGTTTCAAGTCTTTCCTCAATTAAAGTTAATCTTGATACTAAAAATTCTAATTCTTTTACTAATTTGGAATACGCAAATGCATTTCCCCCTGTATGATCAAGTAAAGTTTGATAATCACTATTTAATTTAGATAATTCTTCACGTACATGATTTAATAAATCCATATCTTGTTTATTTAAATCATATACATTTTTAATTTCATCTAATTTATCAAAAATTTCTTTAACCATTTTATTAGTACCCGCTAATTTATGGCTAAATGATTTACTTGTATCTTCATATAATTTACGACTTACTTTTTCTTTTTCAAAGTCATTAAATAAGCCATCAAAATATTCAAGTAATACTTTTAATTCAAGAATACTATCTTCCATATTTAGAAGATGCGCTCTTTCCATAATATCACTTATCTTTTTATTAGCTTCTTCAATTGTTTCTTCAACATTTAGGTAATCTAGTGGATATCCATGCATTACCATATCATCATATGTTGCTTGAACCTCTTTAATCTTATTAGGAAGTAATGTACCTCCCATTAATACTATTTGAGGCATTTCATTTAAAACAACTGTCATATGTTTTAACATGTCATCTATTGACGCTACTATTTTATTTAACTCTTGAATTTGGTTATTATCCATAACTCTTTCAAAATCTTCAAATCTTTTCTTAATATTTTCAAATTGAAGACTTACTGATTCAGTTATTTCTCCAAAATCATTTCTTGTATCAAAGAATTTTTGATATAATTCACGATATTCAGTTTTAAGTCTTGTTATATTAGCTCTATTTCTTTCTTCAGAAGTTGTCACTTCTTTTATTTCATCTAATAAGAATTCAGCATTAGTCCTTACTTTATATAATTCCATTTCAAGTTTAGCTATCTTACATAAAGTAGTTTTATAATCCATTTGTTTTAATGTATAATCTGCTTCTAAAAGCATATCTGTTATTTTAGATATTTGAACATCTTTTAAATCATTAAAACGATCTTTCCATTCAGTATATAAAATATTTAATTTTTCATTTTCTAAATATCCTTCAATTTTAGAAAGTTCTGACATAATTGGAGTACTTTCTATCTTATTCTTTTCAACATCTAATTCATGTAGTTTTTTCTTATATTTTCTACCCTTTGCAAGTCTTAATGCATATAACACTACAGTTACACTAAACATTGCTACAAGCATAACAGTTACGCCTATTAATGTAATGTCATCAACACCATTTGTCATATGTATCACCTCGCTATTATTAATATAACATATTTTTTAGTTTTTTTAAATATCTTTAAAATAAATTTATTTTTAAAATTTATGCTTGTCTTTAAAATATACTTAGTATATAATACATAACTAAAGAGGCGTTTATATGGAAATAAGAGATAAAATAAATGAATTTTTAAGTACTGTTCCTGAAGTAAAAAGTGCAATTGGATATGGTTCAGGAGTAAAAAAACAAGATGATGGATTTTCTAAAAAAGCTATTGATATTATTGCTACTGTTGATGATGACTATAGCTGGCATAAAGAAAATTTAAAAAGAAATCCTGATTTATATAGTAAATTTGCTAAAGGAACTGACCTATCATTTTTACACTGGAAAACTGATGTTAATTTCTTAGCAAATATTGTAATTGATGGTCAAGCATTTAAAATAGGAACAATTAATGAAAAGAAACTTTTAGAAAATATTGAATACTGGGATCATTTCTATATTCCAGGAAGACTTCAAAAAAGTATTTTAGAAGTAAAAGCAACTGATAAATTACATAAAGCTATTCGTGCTAATAGAAAAAATGCTTTAACAGCTGCTCTACTTACTAATTATGATCAAAATATGAGTTTTGATGATTTATTATATAATATTTGTAATTTATCTTATAGTACTGATATTCGTATGAAACTTGGTATGGAAAACAAAAATAAAGTACAAAATATTGTTAAAGGTTCTTACGATGAATTAAAAGAAATTTATACTGATGTAAATGAAGATTTATATACAATTAAAAATGGTAAAGTATTATTAAATTTCTATGGACTTCTTGATTCTATTGATGAATACTTTCCAGCATTCGTTGCAAGTAGTCTAGCAGACCGTGATATTTATCCGAAAGATTTAACAGTAAAAGATTTAAAATTAATCAAAAAACTTATATTAAAACGTATTGGAGATACTACAAAAAGTGAATCAGTAGTTCAACCTATTAAAGGGGTATTATTAAACCCAGTTAGTAAGAGTATTGAATATGGATTCCAAAAGAGATTAAAATATAAAGGAAATACCGAAAATAAAGGGTAAAAGTGTTGACTTTTACCCTTATTTTATATATAATTAACATTGCGTATGACTTAGCAGCGCAATCTAGAAAATTATAACGTGTTTATTACCTTTAGGGGTTATTGTGTAACTTATGCTGCGAAGCGAAGATATTAGAATATAACACCCTATAATTTGACTAGATGACTCTAAGAAATACAAAAATATTTTATGGAGGAGGAAAAGATTATGGCAAGATATACTGGTTCTACATACAGACGTGCTCGTCGTGTTGGTTTCTCAATTACAGAAACTGGTAAAGAATTAGCTAAAAAACCATACGGTCCAGGACAACATGGACAAAAAAGAGCTAAAAAATCATCTAACTATGGTACTCAATTAAACGAAAAACAAAAAGTTAGATATATGTACGGCTTAAACGAAAAACAATTCAGAAAAGTATTTGATATGGCTGGTAAGATGAAAGGTGTTCATGGTGAAAACTTCTTAAAATTACTAGAATCTAGATTAGATAACTTAGTATACAGAATTGGTTTCGCTACTACAAGAAATGGTGCTAGACAATTAGTTAACCACGGACATATTACTGTTAATGGTAAAAAAGTTGATATTCCATCATATACTTGTAAAGTTGGAGATGTAATCGCTATTAAACCAGGTAAAGAATTAGCAGTTGTTAAATCTTCACTTGAAGCATTACAAAAAAGAGTTGAATTCGTTACATTTGATGAAGCTAAAATGGCTGGTACTTATGTAAGAATGCCTGAAAGAAATGAATTAAATGCTGATATTCAAGAAGCATTAATCGTTGAATTCTACAATAGAGGTTAATAAAAAGAAGCTTAATGCTTCTTTTTTTGTGTCAAAAAAAGAAATAGTTTTAACTATTTCTAATTATATTTATATAGTCATTTACTTGTTTAGCCCAAGTTCTACTTGCTGCATACTTAGTATTCATAAGTTCAGGAGTATTTAAACCTATATTAAAGTATCCTACTGCTAGGTTATTAATATATGCAACTATTCCTTCATCGATAGTATTAAAACGCATGAATCCCCCACAAGATCCACCATACATTCCCCCGATATTATTACATCTTCTTGCCATTGATGAACAAGCACCATAATAACATCCTGTTTCATGGAATACTATTGCAAGAGCAATATAAGGGTCAATATTAGTAGCTAAACATCTTTCAACAAATAGACTCGCCTTCCCTGTTAAACTACTTTTCATTAATCTATCGAATTTAGCAATTAACTCTTCTTTAGTTAAATTATCATAAACAACTATTCTTGGTTCAGTTACTAGTGCATTTGCAACTATTTCTTTTTTTTCTTCTGTTACAATTACTTTAGATCGAATTACTTTACTAGAACGATCTGCAGCTTTATATGAATTGAATGAAGTACCTATTACTAAGATACTTAACATTACAATTAATATGATTACTTTAACAGTAATCTGATTACTTGTTTTCATACTCATCCTCCAAATTTATGCGAGCATATCTATCATAACATACTTATAAATTTCTTGCAAATTCAAAAAAAGAAGCTTAATGCTTCTTTTTAGTTAATACCAAGATACTATCATTTTGGTTACGAATATTTTTTCTGTCTGGAACAAGAGAAGGTTCAATTTCCTCAACACAGCAAGTAAAGCCTGATTCTTTTAATTCCTCTATCCAACAGTAGAATTCTGGGTTTCTAATATAATATTTTACATAGGAAGCCAATATTTTGCCATCTCCTTGTAAATTTTTAGCTACTTTCTCTAATCGCTCAACAAAATCTACACTCTCATCATCATATGGTAACCAAATATTATCATACTTCTTTGAAGATTCTAAAGTAATATCTTCTTCTTTCACAAATGTTGGAATTACATCTTTAACTTTTTCCTTTGTTTCATCATAAGCTATTGAACTTGATAAATATCTATTAGCTTTAATTAAATTATTCTCATCTAATTGACCAAAATAGTCAAATAAATTATTTTTTATTTCTCGTGGACTAAATTCGTCAAATAACATATAGAAATAGTCATATGCTTCCTCACTAAGAGCTTTTAATACTGGTTTCATTTTATCAAATGATTTTTTATTAAATCTCCTATTATTATCACCTGTTCTTAACTTTTTACATAAAGAATTAATTCTTGGTAAATCTGGTAAACTTAATAATACTTCTAAAGCAATATTACCTGGCAAATCCTTTGTTTTTATAATTGAAGTGATAAATTTATCCCATAAAGTTTCTTCTTCCCAAGCTTTTGCTAAGTCATCTTTTTTATACATTGAAAAAAATTCTAAATATTCGTCACGTGTTAATGTTAATATTCCTGCGTATTTTAAATATTGGTAGTATTTATCTACAGGTCTTGGATATGCAATAGTTACATCTTTACAACCTACAGATATTGCATTAAGCGCACTATCGGCTGTATAACTAGCAGTTAATAACGACTTATCTTTTAAATCAAATGTATCAATATAACCAGCAATATTTTCTGATGAGAAAGGTGCCATTACTCCATATTTTCTGATAGTTTCTATCATTCTTTTTGATGCCATAGTATTCTCCTTTACTTAATTGTTTTTTATTATAGCATAGATATTCACTAATGCAACAAAAAAAGAAGCTTACTGCTTCTTTTTTGTTAATATTAGGACACTATCCTTATCTTCGCCCTCACTATAATATCTGGAAGAAATTGGATAAACTCCTTCAAAAGACTTAAGTTCATATTCATATGCTTCTACCTTTTTATATAGCCTCTTTAAGTTATATACATCAGTCCATCCTCTCTCATATTTACTTGTTGCTTGAGTAGCATATAAATAACACAATAAAACTTTACCATTATCATTAAGAGCATTATAAGCTCTCGCAGCCATTAATGGTACCTTTCTTAAACCTAAGTAATTAGCAATATTAGAAAACCAAATATTATCATATTTTCGATCAGGATCTAAATCCAATATATCACCTTGAATAAATACAGGTTCAATTTTTTCTATTTTCTTTCTTGCTTTTTCATATAATGATTCAGTATGTAAGTAACGATTAAATACCTTTAATGCTTTAGGTCTATCTTCATCAGCAGTAAATAAACCTTCCCTTATCTGCTTATTATCAAATAAATTAAATAATTCATCAAAATAATAATATGCATCACTATTTAAATACTTTAAAGCAGGTTTTAATTTATCAAATATTTCTTTATTAAAAAATTCATGATTTTTTGTGTAATAACGGTCTATTTCTTCAAATCCTGCGAAAAACTTTAAATACTCTTCACGAGTTAAAGTTAATATTCCAGCACATTTTAAGTAATAATAATATTTACTTTCAAATACTTTATCATATAAAGTTACATCTTCACAGCCCATTACTAAAGCATTTATTACTTGATCACCAGAACTACCTACTGTTAATAAAGACTTATCCTTTAAATCAAATAAATCTAAATAACCATCTATATTTTCCGTAGTAAAAGGATACAGATAATGTGTTTTAAATATAATATCGCCACAAGTTTCTTTAGCATATTCTAAAACTTCTTTTACTTCCATACTATCTCCCCTTAGAAATTGTTCCTATTATAGCATAAAAAAAAGAATCTTAGCGATTCTTTTTTCTTTCTTGTTCTGTTAAATATTTCTTTCTTAAACGGAATGCTACAGGAGTAACTTCAACTAATTCATCACTATTAATATAATCTAGTGCTGATTCCAGAGTAAATACTCTAGGACGTTTTAATACTACTGTATGATCTTTACTAGAACTACGAGTGTTAGTTAAATTCTTTCCTTCAACAACATTTACACAAATATCATTATCATGAGAATGTTCACCAACAATCATACCTTCATATACATCTACCCCTGGTTCAATAAACATAACACCACGATCTTCTAGTTTACCTAATGAATAAGCAGTAGATTTACCAGCTTTCATAGAAACTAAAACACCTAATTTTCTTTCTCCTACTGTTGATCCAGCTAGAGGACGATATTCTTTATAAGTATGGTTCATCATACCATAACCTTTTGTTAATGTCATAAAATCAGTTGCAAATCCAAGTAATCCTCTTGATGGAATTGTATAAACAATTCTTGTTTGTCCGTTAGCATTACTCATGTGTTCCATTGTAGCTTCTCTTCTACCTAGAGCTTCAATTACACCACCAACATATTCATCTGGAGCATCAATTTGTAACTCTTCGAATGGTTCACACATTTTACCATCTATTTCTTTACGAATAACTTCAGGTTTAGAAACTTGAAGTTCAAAACCTTCACGACGCATATTTTCAATTAAGATAGATAAGTGAAGTTCTCCACGACCAGAAACTATCCATGTTTCATTAGCTTCACCTTTAGTAACTTTTAATGATACGTCTCTCTCAGTTTCTTTGAATAATCTTTCTTCAATTTTTGATGCAGTTAAGATTTTACCTTCTTTACCAACAAATGGACTAGTATTAGTTCCAAAAGTCATTTGAAGTGTTGGCTCATCAATTCTTAATTTTGGTAGAGCTTCTTCTTTACCAATTTCACAAACTGTTTCACCTACTTCGATATCAGGTAAACCTGCAATAGCAATAATATCTCCAGCTTCTGCTTCAGTTATTTCAATTCTCTTTAAACCGAAGAAACCAAACATTTTTTGAATTCTAAATTGTTTAATTGAACCATCTAGTCTTACACATGAAACCATATCATTTACTTTAACTTTACCTCTTTTAACAAGACCAATACCAATTCTTCCTACGAAATCATTATAGTCAAGTAAGGCTGGTTGAAATTGTAATGATCCTTCAGTAACACGAGGATCTGGAATAGTATCTAAGATTAAATCAAAGATAGGATCCATAGTTTCTTTTTGTGTACTTAAATCAGGGTCTAAACTAGAAGTACCATTAATTGCTGAACAATATACTACAGGGAAATCAAGTTGTTCAATATCAGCACCTAATTCAATAAATAAATCAAGAACTTCATCTACAACTTCTTTAGGTCTTGCAGTTGGTTTATCTATTTTATTTACTACGACGATTGGAGTAACTCCAGCTTCTAAAGCTTTCTTTAATACGAATCTAGTTTGTGGCATTGTACCTTCGTATGCATCTACGACAAGTAATACACCATCAACCATATTCATGATTCTTTCTACTTCTCCACCGAAGTCAGCATGTCCTGGAGTATCTAAGATATTAATACGAGTATCTTTATAATTAATTGCTGTTGTCTTAGCAAGAATTGTAATACCTCTTTCTCTTTCAATATCATTAGAATCCATAGCTCTTTCATCTACTTGTTCATTATCTCTAAATGTTCCTGACATTTGAAGTAATTTATCTACTAATGTAGTTTTACCATGATCGACATGGGCTATTATCGCTATATTCTTTATTTTTTTCATAATCACACTTCCCTCAAACACGCGATATTATAGCACATTTTTTACTACTTTGTAAAGTTTTATACATAATAAATATGATATAATTGTTATGGTGATAATATGCGTAAAAAACTAGTCTTTTTCTTATTAATATTTTTCTTATTCAGTGGAAAAATATTTGCTAGTAATAAGATAACAGTTTCGTTAAATAAATGTGTTGATGGTGATACTGCTTATTTTAATAATGGTGATGAAGTTATTAAAACAAGATTCTTAGCGATCAATACTCCTGAATCTACTACAAAGAAAGAAGCTTATGGTAAAGAAGCAAGTAATTATACTTGTAAAAGACTAAAAGAAGCAAAAAAAATAATTTTAGAATATGATAATAATTCCGATAAATTAGATAAATATGATCGCCATTTAGTATGGGTATTTGTTGATGATAGTCTTTTGCAAGAAGAACTTGTTAGTAAAGGACTTGCGGAAATTAAATACTTATATGGGGATTATAAATATACTGATAAATTAAAAACAAAAGAAGATGAAGCTAAAAAACAAAAACTAAATATATGGAGTGACTACAAAGAAGATAAAACAGATACTTATATAATTATCTTAGGAGTTATAGTTATAATTATATCTTTATGTACTAGGAAAGGTCGCAAGACAATAAGAAAAGAATTAATAAAAGAACTTAAGAAAAAATCTTAAGTTCTTTTTTAATCTTTATAACTTTTTACAATTTTATTGTACTCATCAATACATTCTTTTTTCCACTTTTTATAACTTCTACTAGAAGGTTGATAAGCAAAGAAGTCATAGTGTCCATTACCTTTAGCATTTATACTAATAATAAAATCATAAATATTATCAAATAAATCTTTATAAATACATAATATTCTTATGTGATCATCTTCCGTATCTGTTACTAAATTTAAAATTCTTGCTTGAACACATCTTTCTTCGGTAGCTTGCATATCCATTGTTGTAAACAATTGTTGGTTAGCATCTTCAGCACTCTTTTGAGCACCATGAATTTGATTACCAGTTAATAGATTATAGAATCTTATATTAGTCGCAACTCCATAACCTATATTATGAAGTTCTAATTTAACACTTAAATCTTCATCTTCATCTTGTTCATAATCAATATCTGGATGTTCTCTTAAGTAGTTTCTTCCTACCGGAGTAATATAATAATGATATTTATTAATACTTGGTATATTAGATACTTTCTTTAAAACTACATAAGGTTCATGATTTTCTTTATTACGAGCTTTAATAGTGTTATTTACAGTATACACAGTAGCAAATACAGGTATAACTATTGAAGCTATTGGTAATACTATATTAACTAAAAAATCACTCATACTATCACCTATCTTACTATATTTTTTAATATATAATCAAAAGTTATTTTAATATCTGGGAACACATCATAATGTTCAAGTTCATCTCTTGAAAACCATTTAATAGCGTATGATTCATCTTTATCAAATTTTTCATAGTGTTCTTCTCTAGGTATTCCTACATAAATAAAATCAATATGTAAATCACCTTTATCATTTGTATTCTTTTGAACTCCTAATGGTTTAATGAAATCACTTTCTCTTGGAAAACGTTCTCCTACTAAATCAATTCTTAATCCTGTTTCTTCATATGCTTCACGAAGAGCAGTTTCTTCAGGAGTTTCATTTTCCTCCATATGTCCTCCAGGTTGGACCCATTTATTAAATTTCTTATGTTTTACTAATAATATCTTTTTTGTTTTTGGATCTACTATAAATATAGAAGCACAAAAATGTCTTTTCATGTTAGCCACCTCTACTATAACAATTATAAATAAAAAATAAGATAATAGCAAGGTATTATCTTATTTGTTTACATATTATTTTCTATGAAATAAACGATATAAAGGATTATTATCTTTAGGGAATACAACATCTGTGAATGTTATAAAAAGAAGAACAATTAATAGTAATATTCCGTATAAGATATATCCTAACATTCTATCTCTTAAGAAGCATACAATTGATGCAGCTGAGAATAATAAATCAACTAGATATATTATTAAAACAGTTTTTCTTTGTGAGAAATTTCTAAGTAATTGATGATGGATATGAGATTTATCAGGAGTTGAAATACTTTCTTTCTTTAAAATACGACGTAGTATCGCAAATAAAGTATCTAAGATTGGAATTGCAAGTACTAGAAGTGGTATTACAAGAGATGACATTGTAACATTTTTAAATCCTAATAAAGCAATTACTGAGATAGTAAATCCTAAGAACATACTACCTGAATCTCCCATAAAGATCTTAGCTGGATAGAAATTATGAAGTAAGAAACCTAATGTTGAACCTAACATAATAAATGTAAGTGTTGTATCAAGTCCATGTTTTCCTTGCATTACAGCAATTATACCGATAGTTAAGAAATAAATACTACTAATTCCTCCGGCTAAACCATCTAAACCATCAATTAAATTAATGCAGTTAATACATCCTAAAATAAAGAATATTGTAACAGGTATAGCAAATATACCAAAATTTAAATTAATACCGAAAGCTGTTACATTATGCATTACTAAACCACCATATAAAGTTATTACTAAACTAGCTGCAAGTTGACCAAAAAATTTAGTTTTTGCTCTTAATGGTTTAATATCATCGACTACACCAGTTAATACTACAATGAAACTACCAATTAATATTGAATTCATTAAAGAACTAGTTTCACCAAATAACATATAACATAATAAGAAACCTAAATATATCCCAAGACCACCTAAACGAGGCATAGGTTCTTTATGAATCTTTCTTTTATCTGGAATATCCATAGCTCCTACATGTTCTGCTACTTTTTTAATGTATGGTATTATAAGGGCAACAAATAAAAAACTTACAAGTACCATTACCATTACTTTGTATAATATATCTTCATGCATTTAAATCACCTATATAAATTATAGCACAAATAAAAAAAAAGATATATATTTCTATATATCTTAGGCTAATACCTTATAAAGAATAAATACTCCTAAAGCAATTACAGATATAATAAGTAAACCTATTAAGATACTTAATACAGGATTTTTCTTTTTAGGTTCATCATCACCATAATCTTTTACTTTAATATTCATGCTTGTTGTATTAAAAGTATTATCAATATCTTCTTCTTTATTTTTATCTTCTTCAATCTTACTTGCGCCATTAATTAAATTTTTAATTAATGGATCATCAGTATCAATAGTACCTGTATCTTTTAATTCATTTAACATATCTAAAGATAATTCTGAATCTTTCATTTTCTTTAACTCTAAACTACTAGTTAAAGTATTAAGTAAATTTTTAATTTCTTTAATATCATCTTCCATTGGTATCTTTTCAATCTTTTTCTCTGGATGTTTTAAATATTCAAGATACTCTTCATCTAATTTATGATATTTATCTTCACGAGATGTTCTTTCTTCTTTAGCTTTACTTAAGACATCAATAATATCATAATTTTTTTCTTCTTCATCTTCGAGTAATGCCATATTAGGCATTTCTATTTCAACATCTCTTTTTACTAATCTATTTTTATTATTCTCTTCTTCTTCACGTCGTAGTATTAAATCTCTTATTTTAGTAATATCAATTTCATTACTCTTTGGAGTTTCAATAGTTGCTTCAATATTAGTATAGTTTTCATCATCATCAATACGATTATAATATCTCTTATTACGTGCTGTTCTACTTGCTGAAGTTTCTATATCAGTTTCTTCATATATACGTTCCATACGAGTTTTCATACTACATCACCAATTATATAATACCATAAAATACTTATGTTTTCTATTGCTTGTTGATTTTTTTACATAATTTAACTATAATGTTTACAGGAGGAATATATGAAATTAAAAGTTAACGAAGAAATGTGTATTGGATGCGGAGCATGTCGTGGTATTTGTCCAGAATGCTTTGAATTTAATGAAGAAGGTGTTGCAATGGTAACAGTTGATGAAATACCTGAAGATAAAATTGAAGACGCTACAGATGCTATGGAAGGATGTCCTGTAGGAGCAATTGTAGAAGTTAAAGACGAAGAAAAAGAAGACTAATAAGTCTTCTTTTTTTATCCACGATATTCTTTAATAATACCCATTATTCTATCTACTTCTGCCATTAAAGTCGCATAGTTTTCATTTATATAATTTATGTTATCCTCTTTACCTTTTAATTCATGATCTAAAGATAATTCAGCTAACTTAGTAAATCCTAAATATTTAGAATCACTCTTCATGGCATGAGCTAAAATAGCATAGTCTTTAGTATTATTACTATCTTTATACTCTTTCATTTTTGGAATACGTTCTTCTGTTTCTTTAATGAAACCATCAATTGTTTCATTAAACATTTCCATATCCCCTAATAATTCTAGAGATGCACTTACATTAACACCATTTTGTTCTAGGAATTCCCTACTACCTTTATTAGAAGAATTATTTTCTGTAGGTATTTCTACAGGTTCATTAATTACAATAGGTTCTTCTACCTTTACTTCTTCAGTAGTCTCTTCTACTTTGACTTCCTCAAGTTTAACCTCTTCTACTTTATTTTCTTTAGGTTGATTATTTTTCTCTTCTGCATTAAGAGCTTCTTCTCTTTTTCTTAATTCTTCGTCTGGCATTAAAGCATCTATTTTTTCAATATCTTTATCAGTTATTGTATAGATTGAACTTGGAAGTGGATCAAATATACTACTTGAAGTATCTTCCATATCCATTCCTGATAAAAATCTAGTTAATACTCTTTTTAATTCTTCTTTATCTAGAGGTTTTGCTAAATAATCATCAAAACCATCTTCTAGATATTTTTCTTTCATTCCTGAGATAGCATTTGCTGTTAAAACAACAACTGGAGTTTTAAATCCTTCTAATGTTCTTAATTGTTTCATAGCTTCTGTACCACTCATTTTAGGCATCATATCATCCATTAAGATAAGATCATATTTTTCACCATTTTTAATCTTTTCTAATGTTTCAAAACCACTTTCAACTAAAGTAACAGTTGGATGATATCCTTCTAAGGAACGAGCCTCGATCTTTAAATTTAACTTATTATCATCAACAATAAGTATTTTTTTATTTGTTAAATCAAGATTAATATTACTACTAATATCAGATTTAACTTCTTTCTTAACATAAGATTTAATTACTTGAGGAATATAAATTGTAAATTTAGATCCTTCACCATATTTACTTTGAACTACTATTTTACCGTTCATCATCTCAACTAAACTTTTAGAAATGGCAAGGCCTAATCCAGTACCTTCTAAAGTAGTATTTTTATCTTCTTCAAGTCTCTCAAATTTATTAAATAATTTATTAATTTTTTCAGGTTTAATACCTCTACCTGTATCTTCAACAGATATTACAAGTTTACTTGTATTACCATCATTAACACAGCTAATACTAAAATCAATAAAACCTTTTTCGGTATACTTAACTGCGTTAGTTAAAACATTAGACATTACTTGTCTTACTTTACCAGCATCACCATATAATACTCCCGGAATATCTGGGGCAAAATAAGTATTTAAAGTAATTTGTTTTTCACCAATTCTTGTCTTAATAAGTTTAGCTAGATTTTCTGCTAATTCATGTAAGTCATATTCTTTTTCAACAAGTTCCATCTTACCTGATTCAATCTTACTAATATCAAGAATACCATTTACTATTTCAAGTAAGTTTTGACTTGCGGTAATTATATCTTCTGCATCTTCTTTAGCCTTATCTAAAGAATCTTCATTCTTAATGCATTCACTAAATCCAACAATTGCATTTAAAGGTGTTCTTATTTCATGAGACATACTACTTAAGAAATCTGTTTTTGCTTTATTAGCTTTATCAGCCATTTCTTTAGCAGATTCTACTTGTGAAAGCATCTTAGTATCTGGATTTTCAATTGTAAATAACATTATTAAATTAACATACGCAATTACAGCTGAAATAATTACAATACTTTTATCTATTTGATTTAAAACAAATACTAGAGCAAATAACAATATTAATGTATATAATGGGGCTAATTTCTTAGTAATAGCTTTTCTAAAGTTTACGATTAAGCATACTATCATTGAGAAGAAATATACGCCTGTTGCCCCTACTACAATATTTAAGGCCATACCATCACTATACATATTACGTCCATTATTATGAATATTTACATCAAAGAATAATAACAAAATTATAACTAGAATATCAATAATTGTAGTTAATATAAAGAAGAAATTATAGCTCTTAACTTTATCTTCGTGTGATTCTTTAGACGTAATATAATACACATATAAAAATAGATTGCTAGCAAATAATATATACATTGAATAATCTATCTTATTTAAGAACTTTAATAGGCCTAATCCTGTTGGATTAAATAAACCGAAATATATAATTATAACCATTAAAGCACTATCAATAAGACCGTATATTAAAACTCTTGAGAAAACTGATGTTTCCTTATTTACTACTCTTCCTTTACTAAAGAAAACTATATTACATAGTATTTCAATAAATAAAGCACATACTGGAATATATAAATTATAAAGTCCTAGCATTATCATCACACCCTACCCTATATTTAATTATAACATATTTAGCCTTGTTTTTAATAAAAAAAGTTAAGAAACATTATCCTAGTTTCTTAACTTTATTTTTTTCTGTTATACCTGGAACAAATTCTCCAGCTTCATTTATTGTATATTCATTTTCTTTAGCTTCGCCTGGTAAATATAATAAGTATTTACTTTCACTTTCTGAATCATAAGTAAATCCTAAAGCTTTAAACTTTTTAACATAAGTATGATTCATATATAATTCCTTATCAACATCTGTTAAACTATCTCTTTTTATACCATTATCAGCCCATACTTGTTTACGCATTAAACTCATTTCATCAGTTAAAGCTTTTGATTGAACTGGTAAAGAAGTTTCGATACTTGGAATTATTGGCTTTCCAAATCTTATAATACATTTAGTAATTAATTTACTTTCTGTATCAACTTTATCATTAACTTCGATATATTCAATAATAGTTGGAATGATAGGAACACCAGCAATTAAAGCGATTTTAGTAGCTCCATTTTTAATATTATGCATAGGTAAGATTGGATGTAAATTCCATGTACTTTCACCATAAATTAATCCATCTTTACCATTTAATATTTTACTTGCCATACTAATAGCAGCTTGACTACATTCTTCTTTTCTTCTTCTATCTAATAAAGTAGCATCGGAAATATCAAATATTTTTTGAACAATTGGACTTAAACAGTCAGAACCAACCATTTCGCTACCTTTTCTTCCTAGAAGAGAGAATAATTCATAAGCTGTAAAAGCATCATGTGAATTACTGTGATTTGTAACAAATAAAACATTTGTGTCTTTAGGAACATTTTCTTCTCCCTCAATTTCAATTTTATAATTTCTTATTAAAGGATAAACTTTTTCAATTATTCCTTGACCTATTGCTAATTGTCTATTTTTATATAAAAGGCATTCTTTTCGTAAATTCTCGTAGTATTCCTTCATATTTTCCATAATATCCCCTCTTTAATGCCTGTTATTATAGCATATAAGCATATTTTGTCAAATTAAAAGATAGATTAATAACTATCTATCTTTTCTTTAATTATATCTATTTGATGCTTATAATCATGAGTATTAGTGATATATGATCCAACTACTATAATATCTGCATTTAAGCATTTTAGAACTGTTTGATCATTGATACCACCATCAACCTCAATCTCATAATTATATTTATATGCATTTTTTAGAAGTCTTAATTCATCTATTTTTTCTTGAGCACTGTCAATAAATTTCTGACCACCTTTACCAGGCTCTACACTCATAACAAGAACAATATCAATATCATTTAGATATGGGCCTATACTATCAATACTAGTATTTGGATTAATTGCCATACCAACTTTAATACCTTTATTTCTTATATATTCAATAATACTATCTGGATCTTTAGTTGCTTCATAATGAAAAGTAATATTTCTTGGTTTAAGTAAAGCATAATTATCAACATACTTTTTAATATCTTCAACCATTATATGAATATCTAAAGGTTTCTTTAAATCACTTACTTCTTCGTAATCTTCTTTAAAACCTTGAGTTTTATTCATTACAAATTTACCATCCATTATATCTAAATGAATATAATCAATATCTTGTTTATCCATTAAAGCAATTCTTAATTTACGATCTTCTTTAATAGACAAAATAGATGGAGAAATCTTCATACTAATGCATCCCTTCTATAAACTTTTTATAATTTTCATAACGACTCTTAATAATTTCACCATTTTCAACAGCTTGTTTAATACGACAATTATCATCTTTTAGATGCATACAATCTTTATACTTGCATTCATCTCTTAAAGCTTGAAAATCAACAAAATTATCACGAATATCTTCTTTAGTCATTTCAATAAATTCTAAAGAACTAAATCCTGGAGTATCAGCTACCCAGCCATCACAAGTATTTAATAACTCTGTGTGACGAGTAGTATGTTTTCCTCTTCCTAAAGCAAGAGATATTTCTCCAGTTTTAATATTAAAACTACTATCTAATTTATTAAGTAATGTTGATTTACCTGCCCCCGATTGTCCAGTAAATACTGTTATTTTATCTTTAAGAAGTTCTTTAATACGATCTAAATTAGTATTTAATACTACTTCATATCCTATCTTTTCATAATAATCGACATATTCTTGAATACATTCTTTTTCTTTATCATTTAATAGATCTGTTTTAGTCAAACATATTACTGGTTGAATCATATTAAACTCTGAGATAACTAATAACTTATCAAGTAAATTAGTATCAAAATCAGGATGTTTAACACTAGCAATAATTATTAATTGATCAATATTTGCGATACTAGGTCTAATTAAATAATTTTTTCTTGGATGTATTTTCATAATATAACGATTATCTTTATCAAAAGTAACTATATCTCCTACTAGAGGAGTAACTTTCATATTACGAAATTTTCCTCTAGCTTTGCAGATATATTCTTTATTATCTTCCCCTAAGACTGTATAATCATTACTTATTATTTTAATTATTTTACCATTCATATTAATGTGTTCTTGTAGCTACTGTTGGGGCCTTAGCTACATAAATAGTAAGTGGTGCATTTTTAGTTGCTACTTCACTATCTTTTTCTCTACTTTGCCAATATATTTTACCAGCAGGATAATCATAAGTTGGTACTTCTTTTACTGTTAAAACAACACTATTTTTTTCACACCATTCTTTTATTTGATCAATAGTATATCCTGAAGTAAAATCTGGATATTTAACAATTAATGATGGCTTATATAGAATAATTTCTGTACCTTGTTCTACTTCTTCGCCTTCCTTAATTGATTGATCAACGATTAATGCTTCATCATATGTTTTCCCAGCTTCTTCTTCAACTTTCTTGAATTCACAAGTTGGTTTTAATCCTTTAACTGTTAATGCCCCTTTTACTTCATCACAGTTTTTATCAGTATAATCTTCAATCTTTATCTTTTTTAGTCCGATTGAAACAATTAAAGTTATTTCTGTTTTTTCTTTAACTGTTCTTTTTGCTTTAGGACTTGTACCCATTACAATTCCTTCTTCTACTTCATCACTAGCTCTTTCGTCTAGTTCAATAGCAACATTAAGTCCAGCTTTCTTTAAAGCAGCTTCAGCTTTTTCAATAGTCATACCAGAAACATCAGGAATTTTAACATCTTTTGTTTGAGCAAACATAGGAACAATAAATAAAATTGTACCAATTACTACTAACGCAAGAGCAACTACAATTGATAAGATAACTATTACTTTATTTAATTTTTTATTTTCTTTTTCTTCTTCTCTTTCTTCAATCATATCTAACTCTGTTTTTTCCTTTCTAGTCTTTGGTACTGGTAAATCTACCAAAGTCTTAGTTTCTTCAATATCATCTTCTGGATATTTATAAACAAGTCTTCTTTCATTAGCACGGTCTTCATCAAGTGCACTCTTAATATCAGCATACATTTCTCTTACTGAATCATATCTATTTTTTGGATTCTTAGCGCAAGCTTTTAAGATGATATTTTCAATAGATTGTGGTATTGAATCATCTTCTTTACATACACTAGGAATTGGTTCTTTTAATTGTTTTAATGCTATCTCAACAGCATTTTCACCTTTAAATGGTACTCTTCCTACTAAAAGTTCATACATAAGTATACCTAAAGAATATATATCACTTTTAATAGTAGCTCCTTTACCATTAGCTTGTTCTGGAGGTAAATAATGAACTGATCCCATAACACTATTAGTTTGTGTAAGTTCTGTAGCATTTGATGCAATTGCTATACCAAAATCAGTTATTTTTACTCTACCATCATCTAAGATCATAACATTTTGTGGTTTAATATCACGGTGTATTATGTATGAATCATGAGCACAAGCAATAGCGCTTGTAAGTTGAAGCATAATATCAATTACTTCCGGTAAAGTTAATTTACCTCTTTTTTTGATTAAACTCTTTAAAGTTTTACCATCAACATATTCCATAACGATGAAGTAGTTACCATTATCTTCTCCTACATCATACATTTCCACAATATTAGGATGAGTTAAACTTGAAGCATTCATAGCTTCTCTTTGAAATCTTCTTACGAATTTTTCGTCAGTAGCTAAATCTCCTCTTAATATTTTTACTGCGACATTTCTATCAAGAATTGGGTCATAAGCTAAATATACATTAGCCATACCACCTTCACCGATAGTTCGAATTATTTGATATCTATCATTAATCTTTTGACCATTAATTATCATTGCGCTTTACCACCTTTGTTTAAGTATGCGATTGATATATTATCAGTACCGCCCCTATTATTACTTTTTATAATTAATTTTTCAAGTTTTTCTTCTCCTGTATGGTCTTCCGCTAATACCTTCATTATTTGTTCTTCTGTTAACATATTAGTTAAACCATCACTACATAGAAGAATTCCATCAACTTCATCTGTAATATCAAAAATATCCATTTCTACATCTACTACGGCTCCTAAAGCACGCATTAGAACATTTTTACGTGGATGATTTTTAGCTTCCTCTAAGCTTAATTCACCACTTCTTACAAGTAAATTAACTAATGTGTGATCCATAGTTATTTTATGTAATTTATTATTCTTAATTACAAATCCTGATGAATCACCAATATTACCAAATAGTAAGAAATCTTTAGTTAATACAGCAAGAACAATAGTTGTTCCCATGCCATCACTTTCCGGATGTTCTTTTGTATATTTATATATTTCCATGTTAGCTTCACTAACTACTGTTTGTAAGAATTCAATTGTTTCTTCTTTAGTACCTACTGTATCTTTTTGTGAGAAACGTTTAGTAACAACATTAATAGCGATAGATGAAGCTATTTCACCTCCACGGTGACCACCCATTCCATCAGCTACAGCCATTAATATTTCGTTATTAACATTTTTTACAATAGTTACACTATCTTCATTATGATCCCTTATTTTGCCTGGATCAGTTAAATAACAATACTCCATTATTTTGCCTCCTCATGATTTGCTCTTAGTTGTCCACAGGCAGCACTTACTTTGCTACCAAATTCTCTTCTTATTGTTACATTTATATTATTCTTTTTTAGAATATCATAGAAATTCATTATTCTTTCTTGACTGCTCTTTTTAAAATCGATATGACTTGTTTCATTATATGGAATTAAATTAACATAGCAATTCATTCCTTTTAATAAATTAACAAGTTCTAATGCATTTTCTTTAGTGTCATTAACATGATCTAACATAATATATTCAAAAGTAACTCTTCTGTTAGTTTTACCTATATATTCTTTAATAGCATCCATTAATGTATCTAAAGGATATGCTTTATCAATTGGCATTAATTTACGTCTTAATTCATCATTAGATGCATGTAGACTAATAGCTAAATTTACTTGTTTATCACTTTTTGCAAATTCTTTTATTTTAGGAACAATTCCACTTGTTGAAACTGTTATATGTCTAGCACCTAATTCAATACCTTTACCGCAGTTAACTATATCAATAAATTTCATGACATTATCATAGTTATCAAAAGGTTCACCTATACCCATTAAAACAATATGGGTAATTCTTAAATTAAGTTCTTTTTCAACAGCAAGAATTTGTTCAACCATCTCACTAGTTTTTAAATCTCTTCTTTTTTTAAGTCTTCCTGATTCACAAAAAGCACAACTCATATTACATCCTACTTGGGTAGATATACATAAACTATGTCCATAATCATGATGCATATATACAGCTTCTACTTTTTGATCATCTTCAAGTCTAAATAAGAACTTAGCAACATCAATATCTTCTTGTCTTTCAACGACTTCAATACTACCTAATATAAAATTCTCATTTAAATAATCAATTAACTCTTTTTTAACATTTGTCATTTCGTTAAAACTTTTTATACGTTTTTTATATATCCAATCATATACTTGACTGGCATTAAATTTTTTATACCCTAAATATACAAAAAGATTTTCTAACTCAGACAAAGTATAATCATAAATATTTTTCATACTTTCACCTATAATATATTATATCAAATATTTTAATCTTTTAGTAGATATTTAACTTAAAAAGCAAAAAAGAAGCCTTAGCTTCTTAATTTTGCATCAAGTTTACTTTCTACTTCTGTAATTATCTTATTAAATACAGTCATTACTTCTTCTTCTGTTAATGTACGTGTAGGATCTGCGAATTTTAAATTGAATGCAAGTGACTTCTCATCATCTGCTACATTTTCCCCTACATAAACATCAAATACATCTATATCAGTAAGAAGTCTACCTCCTGATCTTCTAATTTGATCAATCAAAGTAGATGCTGTTACATTTTTCTTAACTACGAAAGCAACATCTTTAGAAATTTCAGGATATTTATTAGCTTCTTTATATTTTAATGGTTTAACTTGTTTTTCATATAGTTTACTCATTGAAAGTTCAACAACATAGATTTCATCTTTCTTATATGATGGATGAACTCTACCAAACATACCAATTGGTTCACGATCTAATAAGATAGTAGCTGACATTCCTGGATGCATTTCTGGTAATTCATTTACGACATAAGAATATCTATTTTTAAATCCTAAATAGTCAAGTAAATTTTCAATTATACCTTTAACTATATAGAAATCTACCTTTATTGAACCTTGCCAATTATTTGAAATATAATTACCTTTTAATAACATACTTACTTTTGTATCTTCTTTATAGTCTTTATCGTAAGTATTAGCTATTTCATATAATAAAATATCATTTACTTTACGAGCTTTATTATATTCATATGTATTAACAAGAGATGGGATAAGACTAGTTCTTACTACTGATTTATCCATACTCATTGGGTTTGGAAGTAAAGCATTTTCTTTATTATCATATCTAAATAATTTAGCCATTTCTGGACTTACTAAAGTATATGTCTTAACTTCATTTAAACCTAAAGCTCTTAATCTCTTAGAAATACTCTTTCTTAACTTAACATTTCCTACATAAACACCGCGTCTAGTTTTAACAGTTGGAAGTGTTGATACTAGATTATGATATCCATATAAACGACCAATTTCTTCAGCCATATCAGCAATATTAGGCTCAATATCAAGTCTTCTATTTGGAATAGTTACATCAAATTTTCCATCATTATATGTATATTCAAAATCAAGTCTTTTTAATTCTGTTTTAACATCTTCATCAGTAATAGTTATACCTAATACTTTATTAATTTGTGTTGCTGTAAATTCTACTTTCTTAGGAGTTTTATCTACTGTATCATGTTTAAGCATACCAGAACATACTTCACCACCAGCATACTCTTCTAATAATGCACAGCATCTATTAATAGCAGCCTCTGTATATTCATAATTTAATCCTTTACCATATCTAATAGATGCTTCACTCTTAAGTTGTAATCTATTAGCTGTATTTCTGATTGCTACAGAATCAAAGATAGCAGCTTCAATAAATATATTTTTTGTATTTTCATCAACTTCAGTATTTTCGCCACCCATAACACCAGCGATACAAGTTGGCTTAACACCATCAGTAATAACTATATCCTTACTAATTAATTCTCTTTCTTTGCCATCTAAAGTAGTGATAACTTCACCATCTTTAGCATCTCTTACTAAAACAGTATTACCTAGTTTATCCGCATCAAAGAAATGTGTTGGTTGGCAGTACTCTAACATAACAAAGTTAGAGATATCTACAACATTATTAATTGGTCGCATACCAGCCGCAGTAATTCTTTTCTTAATCCATTCTGGTGATTCACCAATTTTAACATTTTTAACCATTTTACCTAAGTAATATGGACATTTATCTGTTTCAACAGTTAATTTAACATGATTATTAACATCGTCATTTACTTCAGTATATTTTGCTTCAGGAAGTTTTACTTCTTTACCTAAGATAGTACCAACTTCATAAGCAAATCCTATATGGTAATAAACATCATTATTTCTTCTCTTATGATAATCTAAATCATATAAAGTATCATCTAATCCTAAATAAGCAAGAGGATCTTCACCTACTGGAGCATCACTAGGAAGTTCTTCAATTCCCTTAGCGTATGTTTCTTCTGTTTTTTCTTCTAACCCTAATTCAAATAAAGCACAGATCATACCATTAGATTCTTCACCACGAATTTTACCAGCTTTAATTTCAAAGTTTCCTGGTAATACAGCGCCTGGTAAAGCAACTATTACTTTGATACCTTCTCTAACATTAGAAGCACCACATACTATTTGAGTTACTTCTTTTCCCACATTAACTTTACAAACATGTAAATGGTCGGAATCTGGATGATTAACACATTCTACTACTTCACCAATAACTAAGTTATCAATATGATTAGTAATAACATCTTCAATATTTAAACCAGCTTTTGTTATTTTAACGGCTAATTCTTTTAAATCTTCACCATCTAAATTAACATAGTCTTTAATCCAATTTAAACTTATCATCTAGTTTTCCTCCCTTCTATCAAAGTTCTTAACTTCTCTTAAATCAACGTTATAGAACGCTCTTAAATCATTAACACCATATTTAAGCATCGCAAGTCTTTCTGCTCCAAAACCGAAAGCAAAACCATGCCATTTATTAGCATCATAACCGCACATATTAAGTACATTAGGATGAACCATACCTGCTCCACCTACTGTAATCCAACCTGTTTGTTTACAAATATTACATCCTTTACCCTTACAGTTAAAACATGAAATATCCATTTCAACAGAAGGTTCTGTAAATTGATAATAACTAGGTCTAAATCTAGTAGTTGTATCGTTACCAAATAATTTTTTAGCAGCTGTTTCAAAAGTCCCTTTTAAATCACATAAAGATATATCTTCTGTATCTACAAGTAAACCTTCAATTTGCATGAATTGATGTGAATGAGTTGCATCATCATCATCACGACGATATGTTTTACCTGGACAAATCATACGAATTGGTTCTTTTCCTTCATGAGCAAGCATAACTCTAGCTTGTACTCCTGAAGTTTGACTTCTTAAAAGTATTTCATCATCTTTTAAATAGAATGTATCTTGAGCATCTCTAGCCGCATGTCCCTTTGGAATATTTAAAAGTTCAAAGTTATATCTATCTTCTTCTACTTCTGGACCATCTACAACATCATAACCCATTGACATAAATAATTCTTCTACTTCTTCAATTACTTTTTCAAGTATATTAGGAGAACCCGCTGTTACCTTAGTAGCTGGTAAAGAAATATCAATTGATTCTTTAGCTAATTTTTCATCTAAAATAGCTTTTTCCATAGCCTTTCTTTTTTCTTCAATTAAAGATTCAGCTTTTGTACGAATTTCATTTAATTTCATACCATAAGTTTTCTTTTCTTCGATAGATAATTCTCCCATTTTACTAGATAAAGCACTAATAGAACCCTTTTTACCTAAATATTCTGCTTTTAATTCGTTAAGTTCATTTATATTAGTAACATTAACTATTTTTTCTTCTAAACTTTTTAGTAATTCTTCCATATTTATCCTCCTTAAAATAAAAAAACGACTAATCACCCTATAAGGGCGAAAAGTCGCGGTACCACCTTAATTTACTATCTAACAATAGCCTTGAAACTATAACGCGTTACCGTTGTAAATTTTCTTTTACAAAGCTCCAAGGTGAATTCATGACTATTTCCTATTAACTTCCACCAACCGTTAACTCTCTATAAGTATTTCATCACTACTATGCCTCTTCATTGCTAAAAGTATTATAACATAACATAGATAAAAATCAAGTATTCCCCAAAACAAAACCCACTAAAAGTGGGTTTCTTAACTTAATTTTAACTTATTAAGTAAAGTTCTTACAACTAAAATATAGCACTTTTCTACTTATTAGTCAATTTATTATATCTATTTAATATTCTTTCTTTACCTAATAAATGCATTAATTCATATAAATCTGGAGTCATAGCTTTACTTGTTAAAGCAACTCTTAAAACTGTTGAAACATCAGCGACATTTCCTTTATAGTTTTCTGGATTTAATTTATATGCTTTCATATCACTAGCATATCCTAATTCATCACATAATTCTTTTACTTTACTGAACCATTCTTCTTTAACATCAGTATAGTATTTTTCCATATATGTGTTTAAGATAGTCTTAATTTCTTCTTCATCAGTAATATTTTTGAATTCGTATTCTGTAGGATTAAATAATTCATCATACATGTACCAGAATTCTTTTTTAATATCTGAATAATTAGCGATATCTTTTCTTGGTTTTGGTACTTCTCTTTCAATATTTAATAAATTAATACTATATTCTTTATTATTTAGTAATAAGTTATAGAAATCTTGATCAAATTCTTGATAATACTTAAGAGCTCTTTCATATAAATCAGTAGCTTTTAATCTACTTATATATATTTTAGATATATTATTTAATTTATCCATATCAAATAAAGCTCCAGACTTATTCATTTTACTAAATTCAAATTTAAAGTCTTTGTATGATTTTTCTTGATTTTGATTATACCATTCCTCAAAATTAGAATTTGTAATTGTTGCTAAATAAAGCATTACAGCTTCTTGAGGAATTCCAAGTTCATGATAGAAACTAGCTGCACATTCTGGATCTTTACGTTTTGATAATTTTCTTACAACACCATTTTCATTTTTCATAAGTGGTGAAATATGACAATATTTTGGAGGTTTATACCCAAACATTTCAAATAATTGTACATGAAGTGGTAAACTTGCTAACCACTCATCACCTCTTATAACATGAGTTGTATGCATTAAATGATCATCAACTAAATGTGCAAAATGATATGTTGGAAGACCATCACTTTTCATAATAACGATATCAATATCATTTTCTGGCATTTCAATTTGGCCTCTAATAACATCATTAAACTTAACTTTATTTTCAAAATTTCCTGGTGATTTTAAACGAATAATATATTTTTCACCATTCTTAATTCTTTCAATAGCTTCATCAGGACTAATATTACGACATTTAGCACTGTGTCCGTAATATCCGATACGCATTTTTTTCTTTGTTTGATATTCTCTTAATTCTTCTAGTTCTTCAGGACTACAGAAACATGGATATGCTTTTCCTTCTTCAATTAGTCTCTTGATAAATGCGTGATATATTTCACGTCTATTACTTTGAATATATGGTCCGTAAGCTCCTACTTCTTCAGTTTCACTAGTTGGTCCTTCATCAAAAGTAATATCATATTCTTTTAAACCATCAATAATTTTATTGATTCCGTTATCAATAGTTCTTTTTGTATCTGTATCTTCAATTCTTAGATAAAATTTCCCATTAGTTTGTCTTGCAAATGTACTACTTGTAAATGTTGCTAACAAAGCACCAATATGAATAAATCCCGTAGGACTTGGAGCATATCTTGATACTATCGCTTTTTCATCCAAATCTCTACAGGGATATTTCTTTTCATAGTCTTCTACTGTTAGCGTAACATCTGGGAATATTAAATCTGCTAAGATTTTATATTCATTCATAATTACACCTCTATTTTATAATTTCCATTCCGATATTTTGTTGTCTAACACCATTTATAAATTCACTAGCGCTAGTAAGTTCAGGAGCTGGTTCTCCTAATACCTCTTCGCTATTTATAATATTAGTTGTCATGAATTCTGCATTTTCAGGAGTTATTAACTGTTCAACTATAGTTTTCTGAACTTCTCCGTAGTTACTTTCTCTGCTTAGTAGTTGATCATTTTCAATCTCATAATTACCTTTCTGAATTGCTTTTAATACTTCACTTGCGTCTTTTGATTTAGTCGCAATTGCTCTCTTAATAGGTTCTGGGTCATTATTAAAGAAAGCAGTAACTGCTCCATCTACAGAAATTATAGACCCTAATACTAAATTTGTTATATTAGCAGCTTTTTCTCTATTCATGCTCTTCACTCTCATTTCCAACTAAAAAATTAGTTAAAATTTCGGCAAGGCCGACATTAAGTACTTTTAATTGTCCATCTGTATCAAAACCATAACCATTATCTTTACTAGATATTATAGTTAAGATTGCAAACATCAATTCATGTTTAGCATCAGACTTATTTAGCTTATCTTCATTTAAATATATTGCGTTTTCTTTAGGATTATATAAAACTGCATCCTTAACAATATATTTATTTCCCTTTTTAATCTCTAATCCTTTTATTCTTTCATTAAAGTTAGCTAAACTAACTTCTTTAAAATTTTGATGAAAGATTGTGATTAAAGCTTTAAAATTTTCTTTTAAAGCATCGCTTAATGTTACATTACTGTCTATAGAGCTAAATGTTACATTTAATTCATCCATCAATATCACCACTTAAAGTATATCATATTTTGCAACAAAAAAGAAGAATTTTTGATAAATTCTTCTTTATTTATTAATCTGCTACTGAAGGATTTGTTGCTGGTAAAGCAGGTCCATTATAATCAACATCACTTTCAATATATCTTTCTTTAGTGAATCCAAAGTTAATTGAAATCTTATTTCCTAATGATGCGAAATCATAATTATCAATATCTTGTCCTTCAATATATACATATATTCTTACTTTAGTAATACTATTTGGTGCTAATGTCATAAATGTTGGACGATCATTACCTTCTTTTAATTTCATAGTATCAGTAAAGTATGGGAACTTAACTAATTTAGCTTCTGTTTTATCAACTAATGCTTGATATTCTGCATATGTCTTAGTATTAGCTGTATAAGTATTATATTCAGCTCCATCATATACATCAACATTATCATTAACATTTAATGCTCTACTAATTGCATATGTAGGAGTTGCACCTTCTACTAAATTTGTAGTATTAACAGCTGTACAATGAGTTCCAGAATTGAATGATGCAGGATCACTTACAACAGTTCCTGCTGCTTTTCTTGTACGGCATGAAGTATCATACCAATTAATTGCATTTTGAACGTGAGCAGTATCATTTGGTTCCCAGATTTTTGCTGAATGACATAAACCTGTAACTGCTCCTGCTGTAGTACAAGTCATACCAGTAATAGTACCAACATTTGATGTATCAGCTTTAACACGTCCTACTTGTGTAAATGCAACACGTACAGAATTTTCAATACCAGTTCCAGCTTTTCCACCGTTTTGAGCGATTGTAACTTTTGAATTTGTTGTTAAATAAATAGCTTCTTCTGTTTTAATATCATCTTCAGCATAATATGCATGACCAGAAATATTCTTAACAAATAAGTCAAATGCTACATAACCTTTTTGTTCTGCTGCTGAGTTATCTACTTGACTAGTAAGTAAACGATAACCTCCACTAGTTGCAGTTAAACTACCTTTTTCAAATAAAATCATACGTGATGAAGCTTTGCTCATTTCTCCTATTGTTGACATTGGAATTAATCCATCTTCAGCCCAAGTATTTGTATTTCCTACATAAGCGGCTGTATTTTTAGCATCTAATGAGTAAGACCAATTTTCACCATCCATAGATAAATATAAGCCTTCTGTTGATGCTACTTCAACTTCGAATGCCGATACGTTAACAGTTTTCATACCAATAAACCATGCGTATGCTGACATAACAAGTGAAGATAATGTTAGAACACATACTAAAATAAGAGTTCTAATTCTTCTAATACGTCTATCATTTTTCTTTGCCATATCTTTATTCTCTCCTTTACGTTTTTAGACACTTTCTAGTTTCAATATAATTATACCAACACTTCCTATCTTTATCAATATTAAAAATCAAAAATAATTTTTATATTTAGATAAACCTTTTATTTTCAAAGAAAAAAAGTAGAAATATTTTTTCTACTTTAATGTTTTTAAAAATTCGATAAAAGCTTCCTTTTTTTCACCTCTTAAAGGGCGACAATTTAAGTATGCTTCCCTATTTTTTAATATTTCACAAGCCATACCTTTGCAAGAACCATAGCCACATCCGCCACAGTTTAGTCCTGGAAGCATTTTTTCTATTTCACTAACTCTTTTATCTTCCTTGTTTATAAGTGTATTAACAACTACTAATATAACACTTAATATTAGAGCTGTTCCTGTTAAAATAATAATACTTATCATGTTAATCCTTTCTACATATACTGCATGTATTACAGTTATGCTTACATTTATTAACGCGATATGTTATAAATGTAACAACAATTAAACTAATTAATAATATATAGGCTATCATATAAATCTACTAAATATTAATGACATGATAGCAGCTACTATTAAGGCAATTGGTGTACCTTTAAAACTTTCAGGTACATTACATTGTTCAATTCTTTCACGCATACTTGAAAAAATATAAATAACAAGTGTAAAACCTAAAGAAGCAGATACACTATAAACAAGCATTTCAATAAAATTATATTCACTACTTATATTAAGTAAAGCTATACCTAATACAGCACAGTTAGTTGTGATTAATGGTAAATATAAACCTAAAGCTTTATAAACACTAGGAATATATCTTTTTAAAATTATTTCTAGTAATTGAACCATTGAAGCTATTACTAAGATAAACATAATAGTTTTTAAATATGTTGTATCTGTAGGAACTAAAATATAATAATATATTAAATATGTTAAGATACTTGAGATTGTAACAACAAGCATAACAGATAGTCCCATTGATAAAGCATTCTTTGTTTTTCTACTTGTTCCTATAAAAGGACAAATACCTAAAAATTTATTTAAGACAACATTACTTGTTAGAAGTCCTGTTATAAAAATACTAATTAGACTCATTTTTATTACCTCTCTTTCTTAATTTATTAAATAAAACCATTAAGAAGGCAAGAGTTAAAAATGCTCCTGTACTTGTTGTAAAAATGCTCATTGGGAATATATCATTTACTGGGAAAATATCTTTATAAACCATTCTATATCCTGTAAATGAAGATATGCTATCCATAATAGTAATCGTATTAGATCCTACTATCTCTCTTATGATTGCTATTAAACTAATAGCTAACATATACCCTATTCCTACACCTATTCCATCAAGAACAGCTTTACCTGGTTTAACTTTACTTGCTACCGATAAAGCTCTACCTAAAACAATACAATTAACAACGATTAGTGGCAAATATATACCTAAGGCTTTATATAAACCAAATACATATTCTTTTAAAACTATCTCCAAGATTGTAACGAATGTTCCAACGATAATTATATATGTTGGGATGCGTACATCGTCAGGTACTAGTTTTCTGATTATTGAAACAACTAAATTGCTAAATACTAATACTATTGTTACACATATTCCCATTAAATAAGCATTCTCTAAAGTATTAGTAATCGCAAGAGAAGAACATAATCCTAATAGTAAGACAAATATAGAATTTTCTTTAAATATTCCATTTAAAATAGTTTTCATATATTACCTCCTACTAAATTCATAACAGCATATAATAATAAACTACAAGCTAGAGCAGTAAGGGTAAGTACTAAAACACTTTTTAATATCTTTTTCATTATTTACCCTCCCAATCTTTCAAAACATTCATAACAGCCTTTTTCATTGCTGTTGATGATATAGTTGCGCCTGATACAGTATCACAACTTTCTAAATCTTGTTGCTTATTAATTAATTTTAAATTATATGCTGCATCTTCTACTTTACTAAAGAATGAATCATCTTGTTCAAGTACTTCAATACTTGTAATCTTATTATTTTTAATAATTACTTCAAGTTTAATCTTACTTGAGAAACCTTTCTCAGCTACTACATATGTTGCATCTTTACCATTCTTAGCTACATCTATTATTTCAAAGTTAGGATCAGTATCATCTACTTCTCCTTTATCTTTAGCAATAACAAATGTCATAGAAGCTGCTATTAAAACTAATACAATACTTGGAATAATTAATTTAGATTTTTTAAATCTAGCTTTTGCACCTACTACATCTAAAATAAATACTAGCATATTCATAGTTAAGATACTTGTAAGTACTCCTTCAGGATATGAAGATAAATATCTAAGTACAACAGTTAGGATACCTAACATAACACCATATAATACCTGTCCACTTCTTGTAACCGGACTAGTAACTGGATCTGTTGCCATGAAAACAGCTCCAAATAATAGTCCACCACTTAATACTTGGAATACTGGGTACCATATACCAACATGATTATAGAAGCCAATTCCCATAGTCATTAAGAATACAGTTAATACATATGTTGCTGGGATACGCCATTTAATAGTTTTAGTTATTGTTAAATAGATGAAAGCAATAATACATAAAATACTACTTGTTTCACCTAAAGTACCGGGAGTATTACCAATAAAGAAATTGAATAATCCTCCGTAAGGTCCTACTAATTCTCTATATGTACCGATTCCTTCAACAACACTAGCATGAGCTAAAGGTGTTGAAGATGTTATTGTATCTAACTCATAAGGGTTTAAACATCCTCCATTATTTGCGATAACAGCAGCATATGAAGCTGTTACAAATAAGCTACCAATTAAAGCTGGATTAAAGATATTTTTACCAAAACCACCAAATAACATTTTACCTATAATAGTAGCAAAGAATGCTCCCATTATAACGATAGGTATTGGTGTATTCATTGGTAAGATTAATCCCAAGAATAAACCTGGAATAAACGAATATGATCCAACTATAAAATCTTTAAGTTTTCTTTTCTTTTCAAAAATAATTAAATATAAAGATTCAAATACAAATGTTGAAACTGTTGCTACTAAGATGAATATTAGTGGATACAACATTCTAAATACATCTGTATAATCTTTTAAGAATGGCACTACACCATTTTTATAAAAGGCATAAATAACTATTGGTAATAATGCTATTACAAGACGAAACATCATTGCAGTAGTATTATCTTTATCTTTCATGAATGGTCCCATTATTTACCTCCTTTTAATACTTCTTTAGCTTTATTAACTTGTTCTCTTACATCTATCTTTGATGGGCATACATAAGAACATAATCCACAGGAAATACATTTTTCTGGATGCAATAAAACTAACTTGTCGCGATCTTTAATCGCATCTTTTATAAGTACTGGTGTTAATGATGCAGGACAATATTTAACACATCTTCCACATCTTAAACATCCCACTTCCTTCATTGTTTTTATCTTAGGTAAAACTAAAACACAGTTTAATTCTGGCGTTACTACTAAGTCAGTTTCAACTTTATGACCCATCATAGGTCCTCCAGCTACAACAAACACATTTTTCTTAGTGCCACCTAAATATTCAATTACCTCATCTACTTTAGTACCAACTTTGACTAAAACATTTTGTGGTTCTTTAATACCTTCACCTGTAAAAGTTACAATTCTTTCAATAATAGGTTTATTAAATTTTAAAGCTTGACTAATTCCGTAGATAGTTGAAACGTTATTAACAACAATTCCTTTTTCAAGAGGAAGTTTATCATATTCTACTTTTAATATTTCTTTAATTAAAGTTCTTTCCCAACCCATTGGGTATTTATTAGGAACCTCTACTACTCTAATTTTTAAATATGATTCTTTATACTTTAAAACATGTTTTATCAAATCAACATTATTTTCTTTAATTGCGATAATGGCTTCATTAATATCATTAATTGTTAAAATGTAATCAATTGTTTCTAATACATCTTCACATTTTTCTTTTAGAAGTGTGTAGTCCGCTGTTATATATGGTTCACATTCAACAGCATTAACAAGTAATGTATTAATCTTAGTATCTGTTTTATATTTTAAGTTAGTAGGAAAACCTGCTCCTCCCATACCAACTATGCCACATTCATTAACAATATCGATATATTCTTCTTTAGTTAATTTATCAATATCTTTTCTTACTTTTATATTCTTAGCAGTTTCTTTTTTATCATTTTCAATTACTAAAGCATTTACTTTTATACCAGTTTGGTATGATACTTCTTCTTCACCTATTATTTTTCCACTTACTGAAGAAAAGATAGGTGTTTTAAAAGATGTCTTACGACGTGCTATTACATCACCTTTCTTAACAGTATCTCCAATATTAAAATATACTTCTAAATCAGTATCTCCTCCACTTATTAAAGGAATATATATTTTATCTGGTTCTAAGTATGTATTTAATTGTTTTAATGACATATGTTTATGTTTGGGTATTTTTAATCCTGCCATATCATCACTCCTAATCTCTATATCCATTATACAATAAAAAAAAGAATAATTAAATTATTCTTTTTAATCATCTTAGAATCCAAGAAAATTTTCAAAGGCCAATCTATTAACTGTGATAACAGGTCTTAGCCCTGTTTGTGTATTACTATTTTTTGCTCGTTCTCTATTTATACTTTGATCAGTATTAATTGTTCTTACATGATAATTATTAGATGTAGATACAATACCAATATAATATCCTGCTGATGTCTTAGAAGACCCAGCAAAGTTAAAGATCGAATTATCTTGATTATTACAATTGCTTACACTACAGTTAGCTAAATTATCATTTAACCAACCATAATCAACAGAACTTGCTTGAGTAGTTGTTTTTGATGCAAGATAAATTATATCGTTTGGAATATCATCCATACCAAGAATGCCCTTTAAATCATCTTTGGAAAGTAATCTAGCATTTAAATCCTCATCCCATTCACTTGGTATTTGTGACAAGATTGTTGATGCAGTATTTTTATCTTCGGCACTATTATAGTATGCTCTTTGAACAACATTATGATCAAGAATCATATCTACATACATATCTCCATCATCATTAAACACATACCATTTCATGCATCCATTTTTTTGACCGTTAGGTTTACCTGTTGAACTATAATCTAATAGATCTTCTTGATATTCTTCCTCAGTACAAGATTCATAATATTCTGGGTTAAAATATACTGGTTCACCATTATCATATATATGAATTACATTTTCTACTATAAAAGTAAATTTGTTTTTTCTACCTTGTACATCTAGCGTATAAATAACATAAATACCATTCTTTGGTGGTTCATATTCAATAACTAGTTTAGTTACAGGTTCAACCTCAGTATATGTTATATTATCTTCATCGACATAAGACAAACTATCAGCGATGAAATACTTACCTATTTTTACAGGTGAACTAATAGTTATTACCGTTTTATCTTCCGAAGCATATGTTACTAGTTGAGCAGAGTCACCATTAATTGCACTATATACTTCCTTTTTTAATTTATCTAAAGTAAATCTTCCTGATGATACTAAAGCTAAAATACCAAAAAGTAAGGCAAGAAAAAGAACAAGTATTGTATATAACATACCTGATAATGCCATTCCTCTATTATTTAACTTTTTCATAGTATCACCTAGTATAATTATAGCACACAAAAAAAAGAAATAAAATTATTTCTTTTTTATTTTTCTGCCTCTTTTAAATATTCAAATATATCTTGATAATTTTTAATATAAACAATACTTATATCTTCAGCATCAATTACATCATCTTTATTTTCTTCTGGGATAAAGATTGTATCAATATTATTTCTTTTAGCAGCTACTATTTTTTCTTTAATACCTCCAACAGCAAGAACATCTCCATGTAAAGTTACTTCACCTGTCATTGCGATATTAGAAGGAATTTCTAGATTAGTAAAAGCACTAATAATCGATGTTATGATAGTTACTCCAGCACTAGGTCCATCCTTCTTAATAGCATTTAATGGAATATGAATATGAATATCATTATTAATTAAATCATCATAATTAATATCAAATGATTCATAATTAGCCTTGATATAAGAAAGTGCGATAGACGCTGATTCTTTCATTACATCACCCATCATACCAGTTAAAGTTAATTTACCTGTTCCTTTATAGAAAGTACTTTCAATAGGAAGAACTTCTCCTCCCAAATTAGTATATGCTAAAGCATTAACGCTACCTATACGATTAGCTATTTTTACTAGACCATATTTAGGTTTTCCTAAATATGTTTTAAGTTTCTTACTATCAATCGTAACCTTAGTAGTTTTCTTATTATTTATAAGTTTATCTGTTACTACTTTACGAACTATTTTAGAAATTAATCTTTCTAATTCCCTAACTCCTGATTCCTTAGTATAATTTTCAATTATTTCAGTTATAACTTCATCAGGAATAGTTATTCCTTTAATATTGTGTTCCTTTAAAATTTTAGGAATTAAATAAGTTTTAGCTATTTCTTTTTTCTCTTCAATTAAATATCCGGATAATTCAATTATTTCTAAGCGATCTTTAAGAGCTTCGGGAATATTATCAATATTGTTAGCTGTTAAAATAAACATAACTTTTGATAAATCAAATTCTATATCTAAATAGTTATCCATAAAATGTTCATTTAAAGAGCCATCTAATACTTCAAGTAAAGCACTTGCTGGATCACCTTTTAAATCACTTGTTATCTTATCAACTTCATCAAGTAAGATAACTGGGTTAGCAGTTTTTGCTTTAATAAGTGATGATATTATTTTACCGGGAGCACTACCTAAATAAGTTCTTCTATGTCCTCTTATTTCTCCTTCATCATGAATACCACCTAAAGATATTTTTTCAAATTTTCGATTTAGAGCTTTCGCTACTGAATAAGCTAGAGTTGATTTACCTATACCACTAGGACCTACTAAACATAATATTGGTCCTCTTAAACTATTTGTATTTTTATTAACCGCAATATATTCAATAATTCTTGTTTTTAAATCATCCATATCAAAATGAGTACTATCTAAAATACTTCTTATTTCTTTTAAATCTTCTCTATCAACACTATATTTATTCCATGGTAAAGATAAAACTGTATCAATATATGTTCTTACTTGATTTTGTTCTGGAGACATACTTGATAGTCTTTGATATCTTTTTATTTCTTTTTCAAGTCGTTCTTTCACCTCAGGAGTCGCTTCACAGTTCTTAAGTTCATTATTTAAGTTATTAATGTCACTATCTTCAATATCTCCTAATTCTTCCTCAATAGTACGTATTTTTTCACGAAGAATTAATTCTCTTTCACGGTCAGACATATTTTGAGATACTTTCATATCAAGTTCTTTTTCCACATTATAACTTTCGAATTCCGCATATATATCCTCAAGAAGCATTTCAACTCTTACATCAGGATTTATCTCTTTTAAATAATCACTTTTTCTATTTTCATCAGTAATAATATTACCCGCTACTATATCCGTTAAAACATCTAATTCTTTTTCTTTTTCAATTGAAGCAATTATACTATTACTTATATATGGTATTTCTTCAATATATTTATCTAATTCCTTCTTTAATTTATTAACAAGTATTTGTTCTTCATTTTCTTCTAGTTCTCTAAATCTATCTACTTTAACTATTGATTCAAGAGTATCACCATTACCAAAATCTAAATATTCAATAACACTTGCACGAACAATACCATTTAGAATTAATCTTATTTTCCCGTTAGGTAATACTATTTGATTAGAAATACTAGCGACAACACCAAACTTAGGTAAATTATCAATACTAGGTGCTTCATTAGTAAACTGTGACACAATGAATACTTGATTGTGATGGAAGTTTACTGCCTTACTTATAACGTTCTTACTGTACTCACTATCTATTTCTATTTTTAAGTCATTATTTGGAAGCAATATTACATTTCGAAGTAATATAACAGGTAAGTTTGTTTTCACATAATCGCCTCCTAAATTGCCCTTATTATAGTAAATAAAATTTTAGATGTCCATATAATTATTTTCATTTATATATACCTTTTAGTTATGGGTATATTATTTTTTTATTTTACGTAAATAAAAGAAAAAATCATACTTGCGTATGATTAATTCAATGATATTAAAACTGGTCTATTAAGATTTGTATTATATGGCTCAATTATATTATTACTACGGTTTCCCATCGCATATAATTTACCATTATTTGCTTTAATAAACATAATAGAAGTTGATCCATATAAGTTAGTTACATTATCCATAATTTTAACAAGTTTAGAACCATCCACCTTATATAAAATCCCATTAGGAGTTAAGACATATTTCTTACTATTAAAAGTTAATACTTGTTTTACTTTAATAGATAATTTATTAAGGCTATTACTACTTCCTGAAACAGCATAACCAGTTCCAAAGATATAAGCATCACCATTTTTAGCAATGAATACATCACCAATTATTTTATCAAATTCAACATCTGTATCTATTTTTTGTGGAGATAGAATATTGGCATCTGCTAGCCCATAATATCCAGCTGTATGTTTACCAAAGAAATATATATCGCCATCTTTAGTAAGCGCAAATACTTGATAACTATTTCCAACATAAACATCTTTTATATTATCCATTACATGAATATAACTTGTACTCGCCGTATTAGTACCATTACCTAACTGTCCATAATTATTTGTACCTACAGCATATAATTTACCCGCCTCGGTAATTATATATCCATTATTATTATTTACTCTAATATCTTTTACTTTTTCACTATCAAAGATTAATTGTGGAGTTGAATAATTTGTACTTGTTGAAGCAGAGCTAATAGCATTAGCTTTATTATTACCCCATCCATATAATTTACCATCAGTTGCTATTGCAAATATAGTATAAGTATTTGAAATAAGCTTAGAGTAAGTTTTATTCCAATCAGTTGCTGCTGTTAAAGAAGAAGTATCAATATTTGCGAAATTACTTGCATAAGCAGTCTTAGCTTGAGTTGGTGAATAAGCATCAAAACCACCATATAAATTGCCGGTACTATCAAGAGCATAAATACCCACATAAGCAGCAACTTCATCCCCAAAGATAGAAGATACACCTGTTTTTAATAGCTTAGGTGAAGTAATACTATTTTTATATGTTTTACCCCAGAAATATACGTTTCCTTGATTCAAAGTTGTTATATTATAAGCACCATTTACATAAATATCATCAGCAGTAAAAGTTACTTCATGAGGTTCTGTATATATTTCAATAGATCCTACGCCACTAGCTGCACCTAAACTACCATACGTATATAAATTACCTTTTGTTGATAGGAAAAGTAAATTATCTGATACAGAAATTGATGCTACAGAAGATATATTTTCAGAGAATTTAATTTCATCAGTATTATAATTATTATTATAATTATTTACTCTATATACCCTATTACCTACTACAAAATAAGATAGATTATTACTTACAGTAGCTACTGAAGTTACATTTTGGTATGGAACTTTAGAAGCACTTGTAAGTTTATAAGGATTTTTAATATAAGCACTAGTTTGTAAATCTGCTACCCCTGTATTAAATCCCCAGAAATATACTTCACCATTATTATTTGTCGCATAATATTGGTTTGTACCACCTGTTTGTCTTCTATAAAAAATATCTTTAATATTTAATCCTGTTGTTGCCTTAGTTGGTATAGATGATGGGTCATTACCTAATAAAGAAAGCGAATACCCTGATCTACCTATAGTCCAAATATCGCCATTTTCATCTATAAAATATGCAAATTCAGCATCAGAATATACCTTTTTAAAATCACCTTCTAATAATAAAGTTAATACTCTTATATTCGTATTTGAACCATCGAATTTTTTTCCAGCATAATATATATCCCCATCAGTAGATATCGCATAAATATTTTTTTCAATTATACTAATATCTTTAAATTTAATATTTGTATTTACCTTAGTTGGTTGTGAAGCAAGATATGAAGGAGTAGTTGCTCCATTAAGTAAAGAATAATAATCTCCATCATAGCCCCATATTACTAATTCATCATCTGTAGTAATACCAATAGCTGTTCCTCTTGAAGATAAATCTACTTTTTTAAATTTATACCCGTTATTAATTCTTGTTGGTTTATCAACATACTCATGTTGATTAACGCCTAATACTCCATAATTGTTATAACCCATGCCATATAAATTGCCATCTTCTGTTATAAACATATAGTTTCCGTTAACTCCTCCATTATTTGAAACTATACTTACTACTTTACTATTTATACGCTCTGATGTTTCACAGTTTGTTTGATATTTTTGATATATTACTGTAGTTCCATCATATGAATATGCTCTATCAAAAGCGCAAAATGAACCCGAAACAATTTTGCCATTTCTTATTTCAATAAAAGCATTGTCTAATCTACCACGCATTTTAACATCTGCTAGTTCATTTTTACTATATAAACCATCATCTACTGTAGTCCCTTTTAAAGCCTTAAGAGCGATATTATCCTCAACAGCGCGGATGTAATTATTAACTGATTCTTTACCAGCATCAATTGTAGCATCACCAATAATATTACCTATTGTTGGTATTGCTATTAAAGCAATGATACCTAATATTAAGATAACTGCCATTAATTCAATTAATGTAAAACCCTTTTTCATATTTTCACCTACCATTCTCATTATAACAAAAAAATATGAGTTTCCTCATATTTTTTATTTGAAGTTTACAATGTAGTTTTTCTTTTTACCACGACGTAGGACAATTACTTCTCCTTCGATAGCAAGATCTTTATTAATTATCGTATTTTCATCTGTATATTTATCACCATTTAAAGTAATAGAACCAGCATTTAAAAATTCTCTTGCTTCACGGCGAGATTGCGCTACACCATTATTTACTAATACATCAATTAATGTAGTTCCTTCTTCAACACTAATATTAGGTACATCTTTAAGACCTACTTTAATATCTTTTAAAGATAATTCTTTTACATTACCACTAAATAAAGCTTCTGATATTTTAACAGCTTTTAAGTATTCATCTTTACCATGAAGGAAAGTAATTACTTCTTCTGCTAAACGTTTTTGAGCTATTCTAAGTTCTGGTGCTTTACTATGTTCTTCTTCAATAGCTTCAATTTCTTCTTTAGTTAAGAATGTTAATTTCTTTAAATAATCGATAACACATTTATCATCAGAATTTATTAAGTATTGATATAACTCATAACTTGAAGTTTTATTTATGTCAAGCCATAAAGCATTACCTTCAGTCTTACCAAATTTAACTCCATTAGCATCTAAAACAAGTGGCATAGTCATACCAAATAATTCAACATCCTTCATCTTACGAGCAAGTTCAATACCAGTAGTAATATTTCCCCATTGATCAGAACCAGCTACTTGTAAAGTAACTCCATTAGCTTCATTTAGATGGACAAAGTCTAAACCTTGTAAAATAGTATAAGCAAATTCACAGAATGTAATACCTGTATCAAGTCTTCTACTTATAATATCCTTATCTAACATATAATTAACATTTATATATTTACCATAATCTCTTAAGAAATCAATAGTATTTATATCTTTAATCCAATCATAGTTGTTAACTACTTCAAAACCAAATATTTTTTTAGCTTGGTTAGTTAATCCTTCAACATTGTGCATAACTTCTTCCTTAGTTATCATTTGTCTTTCTTGACTAGGTTTTGGATCACCTATTAAACCTGTTGCTCCACCTACTAAAAGAATTGGTTTATGTCCATATCTAGCAAGTCTCGTTGCAATTAAGAAACTAGAGAAATGTCCAATATGCATTGAATCAGCAGTTGGATCTGTTCCTATATAAAAAGTTACTTTTTCATTATTTAATTTATTTTCAAGTTCAGGACTAGATATATCTTTAACAAGTCCTCTCCATTTTAAATCTTCAAAACAGTTCATAATTACCTCCTAATAATCACTATTTAATCTTTCATAAATTATTTCATGTTTTTTCTTTATAGCGTCTATTATTTCCTTATCCTTAATATCAAGAATATACGCTATTTTATATATTAAGATAAATATTTTATCAATATTATCTTCATTCATTTCTTCCATTAACTTAGTTGAAGCTAAATATGTATTATTAATTAAAGTAAATAAATCTTCATTATTTTCTGTTACTTTATATTTAGCTACACTCATTTTATTTAAATTAGCAAAATACATAAGCATTGTTATTACATCAGCTAACTCTTCTAAAACTAAATCTTTATTTGGTTCTTTTGTACTCCAATATTTAAAGCACTTAGTTTCATTAATAAATTCTCCTAATTCTACTAGTAATTCAACACAATTCTTTTTAAAAGTTAGATTGTCATTACCATAATTATTAAAGAATATCTCATCTAACTCAATATTTCTTTGGTAAACTTCTTCTAACATTTAATCCTCACAACAATGGCATTCATGTTCATGAACACTTTCATCAACAACCATTAAATCTACACCATTACTAGTTCCTATACGAGTTGCTCCGGCATTAATAAATTTTTCAGCATCTTCTACTGTTCTAATTCCTCCGGCAGCTTTTATTTCTAATACATCATTTTTATATTTATTCATTAACTCAACAGCATGTAATGTAGCTCCATGTTTATCAAAACCTGTACTTGTTTTAATAAAGTTAACAAAAGTTTCATTACATATTTCAGTCATCTTAATTATTTCTTCATCTGTTAATAAAGACTCTTCAATAATTACTTTTAATGTTTTACCTGCAATAGCATCTCTAATTTCAGCTATTTCTTTCTTGATATAATCATAATCTTGATTTTTTAAAGCACAGATATTGATAACCATATCTATTTCAGTAGCCCCATTATCAATAGCATCGATAGCTTCATATACTTTTGTATTTGTAGTTGATGCTCCATTAGGGAAACCAATTACAGTACATACTTCAACATTAGTTCCTTTTAAATAATCAGCACATGCTTTTACATAATATGGATATACACATACTGAAGCAAAATGATATTTTACTGCTTCATCACATAATTTTATTATGTCTTCTGCTTTAGCATCTTTCTTTAAATTTGTATGATCAATATAACTATTTAATTCCATTCTAACATCTCCTTTATAAATAAAAAGTTCCTATAATATAAGGACGAATATTCGCGGTACCACCTTATTTCATAGAAACTATGCACTCTTACTTTAACGCAGTTAACGCTTTGATTCAAAATATGTATCTTCATTAAATAACTTGGATAATTTGCATCAACCATTATCTTTCTTATTACCATTATTTAACTATTATTATTTATCATTATCAAATTATATTTTTCTTCTATAAGCACTTTTAGCTTTTTCTAATTCATAAAAATACATTGGATCATGAGTTTCATCATATTTCCTTGTATCATTATCTGACTTCTCTGTTTTAGTTACAGGTCCTACTTTACGAACTTGTTCCTTTTTAACAGTGATTTTTTCTTGTTCCATCATTGGAACAACAAATTGACTTAAAAATGTTATTCTACTTATATTCATAACAATCACCAACTAAGCATAGTCTATCATAACTTATTTTGTTAGTCAATTATTCTTCATTTTCATGAATTTCTTCTAAAATATTTTCAATCTTTTTACCATATTCGATTGATTCATCATATACAAATTCAAGTTCTGGGATATGACGAATATCTACTCTATCCATTAATTCATGTCTAATAAATCCACTAGCTTCTTTTAAAGCTTTCATTGTTTCATTTATCTTTTCTTGATTAAATACTGTTACATATACTTTAGCATAAGATAAATCATTAGTAACTTTACAATCTGTTACAGTTACAAATCTTACATCTGGATTTTTAACTTCATTAGCTAAGATATAACTTATTTCTTTTACTAAGTTACTAGCAATACGATCTATTTTTATACTCATATTATCACTCATTTCTAAATATATTATAACATATTTATATCAATTTTATCTTACTAATTCTTTTTGTTTAGCAACTACTTCTTCCATAGCATCATCAATAGTCTCTAAACAGTTATACATGTTAAGTTTTTTAGAGATAGTACGAAGACTATGACAAGTTCTTGTAATTGAAGAATTATATATGTGTATTTTAGTTTTAATAGGTGCTTCTGGATACATTTTAATTACGTCATCTAAAAAATGTTCAACATAAAAACAAATTAATTTATCAAGGTCAGCGGCAATATCTAAATTATAAACATTATCAGCTGCTGCTATGTATTCACCTATTAGATATTGAGATTTTTCAAACATCTTAGGGTTACAATAATCCTCTGTTAATTTTTCATAAAGCATATTTTTAAGAGTTAATTTTTTACCAATAAATATAGCCTCTATTTGATTACGATATTGACTTAAACAATCAATACAAACATCAATTTGCTTTTCAGCATAATATTCTACTAATTTAATAAGTAGATTTTTTTCATCTAAAGCAAGATCCATCCCTTGAATAGTTTTATAATTATTTACGCATCCATTTAGTATCGATGGCATTACGTTCTTAAATTCTGAAAATTTATATAATCTTTGAAATACATTAGCATTGCCTATCTTTTCTAATATTATATCTTGTTTAGTTTCAAAACGTCTATTAATAACACCTACATACATAAAAATCACCTTGTTCTGTATTATAACACAAAAAAATAGTTCTGATGAACTATTTTTGTTTAAACATATTTACTAGATCTTTAAAATTAAGTTTAGAACCATAATTTAAGATTGCGTTATGATATATCTTAATGCTTATATACGCTATTAAAACAATTGTCGCAATTAAGATACCTATTGAACATATTAATTCAAATGGTGTAGCTAATCCCATCATTATTCTAGATGTTTCACAGAATGGACTTGAGAATGGGAATAAGGCAGCAAACTTATTAAAGCTACTAGTTGGATTCATTAGTGTAAAATATGCAATATAGAATCCTACAATTGCTACTAATGAAACTGGTCCGTTAGCAGATTGTACATCTTCTGGTTTCGATACTGTAGATCCCGTTAAAGCATATAAGAATGCATATACAAAGTATCCTAAAATAAAATATACAACTGTAAGAATACCTAGACCCCAAGTAACAAAACTTAAATCAACTACAGAAGCTAATAATTCTTTACCTAAACAGAAGAAAGCACATAATACCGCAACACCACCTATTAAAATAGATTGACATAAGCCAACAATACCAATTCCTAATGTTTTACCTACAACAATATTTCTTGGTTTTGTTGAAGTAACAAGTGTTTCAATTATCTTACTTGTTTTTTCAAGAGTAATTGAACTTGATACTTGGAATGCCGTATAGTAAATTGCAAAGAATAACGCAATTGAAATAAACATCATTATAAGAACATTACCTTTTGCTTCTTCTCCTACAGAAGTTATCTTTGTTGTAATAATAGGATTAATACTAGCTTTTTCTGTTTCAGTTAAAGATAATTTTCCTATTTGTTCCATCTTATATACTTCTGTTAAATAAGAAATTAAATTAGATGGTAAAGCTGTTGTCATTCCTGAAGCATTAGGAACTATATATTCAAAATCCAAATTATTATCTTTACGTGTAATAATTAAAGCCTCATCAACTTTAGCATCTTCTTTAGTTATTTCTTTCTTTATTTCATCAACACTTTTATCTTCTAAAACAAACTCATATCCTAAAGCTTCTTGCTTAGAACTTGTAAGTGTTGTATATGACTTATCAACATCTTTAATAATTATCTTAGTTAATTCATTATCAGAACTACTAAAAGCTTTTATAATATTAGGAATATTAAATCCTACAACGATCAATAATAAAGTTACGATTGTTGAAATAATAAAGGCTTTCTTTTTAATTAAATCTAAAATAGTAAATTTTGCTATTGTAAATATTTCTCTCATATTACTCACCTACCTTTTCTATAAATATATCATTTAATGTAGGACGTGTTATTTCAAACTTATTTACATTAACGTTTTCTTTAATAATATCTTTTAATAATGCATGAGCTTCAGCATCATCGTTTATTTTAACTACATAAATAGAATCATGACTATTTTCAATAGTTAATTTATGTTTTTTAATAATACTATTAATATTTTTATCTGCCTCAATTAAAATTCTATTGGCAGGATATGAATTTCTTATTTCTTTTAAATTACCTTTTAATACTGTTTTACCTTTATTTAAAATAAGTAAATCTGTACAGAATTCTTCTATTGTATGCATCTCATGAGCAGACATAATTATATACTTTCCATGTTTTACAAGTTCAATTATTACTTCCTTTAGTAATTCAGAATTAACAGGATCAAGTCCTGAGAATGGTTCATCAAGAATTATTAATTCAGGATTATGAATAATAGACGCTAAGAATTGAACTTTTTGTTGGTTACCTTTAGATAATTTATCAGCATTCATTTCTAAATACTCATCTATTTTTAGTTTTGGTGCCCATTTATTTATTTCTTTAAGTGCAGTTTCTTTAGTTAATCCTCTTAACTCAGCGAAATAAACTAATTGGTCTTTTACTTTTATTTTAGGATATAATCCTCTTTCTTCAGGAAGATACCCAAAATTAACAGTTTCTCTTGTTACTTCCTTATCATTCCAAGTTATATTTCCACTGTTTTTATTTAAGATTCCTAAAATCATACGAATAGTTGTAGTCTTACCAGCTCCATTAGTTCCTAGTAAACCAAAAATTCCCGGTTTATTAAGTTCAAAAGAGATATGATTTACAACTTGTTTTGTTCCATAAAATTTACAAACATTTTCTAGTTTTAAACCCATATTTTCACCTTCCTATTTCATTATACAAAAAAACTAGATAATTATCTAGTTTTTTCTACCATTTCATAAGCTTCTATTATGTCGCCCACTTTAATATCTATAAAGTTTTCAACTGTGATACCACATTCTAAACCTTTTTTAACTTCTTTAACAGCGTCTTTACCTCTTTGTAATGAGTTAACATTACTATCAATGATAACAACACCATCTCTAATTACACGAGCTTTAGCATCTCTTTTAATAATACCGTCTAGAACATAAGAACCAGCGATAATACCAACCTTAGAGAATTTAAATAATTGACGAACTTCAGCAGAACCTAATACTTGTTCTTCATATTCAGGATCTAACATACCTTTCATGGCAGCTTCCATTTCTTCAACTACTTTATATATAATATCGTATAATCTTATTTCAACACCTTGTTCTTTAGCATAATCTTTAATTGAATTATTTGGTCTTACATTAAATCCAATTAAGATAGCATTTGAAGCATTAGCAAGAACGATATCACTTTCAGTGATAGCTCCAACTGTACTTCTTATTACTGTTACTTTAACTCCCTCAACATCAAGTTTTTCTAAAGAATTTTTAACAGCTTCAGCAGACCCATTAACATCTGCTTTAATAATTACTTTAATTTCTTTATTTCCTTCTTGAATAGAAGCAAATAAATCGTCTAAGCTCATAGCTTGTTTATGATTCATACTAGCATTCTTATCATTTTCTTTTCTTTGCTCTGCTATTTTCTTAGCTTCTTTTTCTGATTCAAATGCCATAAATCTATCTCCAGAAGATGGAGTTTCATTTAAACCTGTGATTTCAACAGGCATTGATGGTGAAGCTTGAGTAATTTCTTCTCCACGATCATTTTTTAAAGTTCTAACTTTACCTACAGCGTGTCCTACTACTACAGGATCACCTAATCTTAAAGTACCATTTTGAACTAATACTGATACAACAGGTCCTACTGCCTTATCTAATCTTGATTCAATTACAGTACCGATAGCATATCTATTTGGATTTGCTTTATATTCTTGCATTTCAGCTACTAATAAGATATTTTCAAGTAATTCAGGAATACCAGTTCCTTCCTTAGCTGAAATATTAGTAACAATTGTATCTCCGCCCCATGCTTCTGGAGTTAATCCTTGTTCAGTTAATTGAGTAAGTACTCTTTCAACATTAGCATCAGGCTTATCAATTTTATTAATTGCAACTAAGATTGGTACATTAGCTGCTTTAGCATGATCTATTGCTTCAATTGTTTGAGGCATGATTCCATCATCAGCAGCAATAATGATAATTACTATATCAGTGATATTAGCACCTCTTGCACGCATTTCAGTAAATGCGGCATGTCCTGGCGTATCAATAAAAGTAATATAATTACCATTATAATTTACTTGATATGCATTAATAGCTTGAGTAATACCTCCGGCTTCACCGGCTGCTACATGACTATTTTTGATAGTATCAAGTAAAGTAGTTTTACCATGATCTACGTGACCCATAATTGTAACTACAGGTGGACGTTTTACTAAATCTTTTTCATCATCAACTATTTCTAAATTTTCAAAATTAGTTAAATCTTGACTAGCTTCAGTTTTTAATTCCTTACCATAATCCATAGCAAGTAAGCTAGCATTTTCATATGTAATTGAATTATTTAAAGTTGCCATTATTCCTAAAGAGAATAATTTCTTTATTAATTCACTTCCACTTACATTTAAACTGTTAGCAAGTTCAGCTACAGACATACCTTCTTTATATAAAACTACATTCTCGCTTACTGTTGTTGTATTAGCTTGTAATTTTTCTTTGTTTTTGTACATCTCTTTTTTCTTGTTTGCTAATTCTTTTTTGGATATATTATTTGGTTTTGTGTTTTTATTATCTTTTTTCTTTAATTTTTGTTTAGTTACTAATGTATTATCAGTTACTTTTACATTATCAACTACAACATCGTTTAGATTTTCTTCTTCTGTTTCTTCTTCATCCATATTATTAATTGCATTATCAAGTTCTGTGATAGCAAGATCATCTAACATATCATCAGCTTCATATGCATCAATGTTTAATAAACTACATTGTTTTAATATTTCTTCAACAGATTTATTTACATCTAAAGCGTATTCTTCAACACTCATCATAAATAATCCCTCCTTTTATATTATTTTGATAGTACCTCTCTTATCTCTTCATAAAAACTAGCAGGTACTTCAACTTCTAAAGTTCTCTCAATACATTTTGAATTAATTAAACGATCCATAATACTTAAATCTTTTTTAATATATATACCATGACCATTTACTTTACCAGTTTCATCTACAACAAGATTATTCTCTGGAGTTCTTACAATACGAAGTAATTCTTGTTTAGGTAATTTTTCTCTAGTTACTGCGCATGTACGCATTGGTATTTTTCTAGTTTTCATAATTTCACCTACTCAACGATATTAATACCTAATTCACTTGCTTGTTCATAAGTTTTAACATCAATTTTATATTTAGTTAAACGTGATGCTAACTTAACATTAAGTCCTTTTTTACCGATTGCTAAAGATAAATTATCTTTATCAACTACAACTAAAGCATTATGTTCTTTTTCATCAGTGATGAATACTTTAACATTTTTAGCTGGGCTTAAAGCATTACTAATAAATTTACTAGCATCTTTATCGTATGGGACAACATCTACTTTTTCGCCACCTAATTCTTTTAGGATGTTATTAATACGAGTTCCATTTTGTCCAATACATGCTCCTACAGCATCTACGTTAGGATCTTCTGAATATACAGCGATTTTAGTTCTAACACCAGCTTCACGAGCAACACTATAAACTAATACAATTCCTTCATTAATTTCTGGAATTTCAAGTTCAAATAATCTTTTAACAAATCCATAGAATGTTCTTGATAAAAGGATAAGTGGTCCTTTACTATTACTTTCTACCTTAGTTATATATACTTTTATATTTGAACCCATTACTATTTCTTCGCCTGGTATTATTTCAGATTTAGGTAATATTCCTTGAGTTCTACCAAAATCAATATAATAGTTTTTTGAATCTTCCATAGAAACAATTCCTGTTACTAATTCATCTTGTTTATCTGAAAATTCATTAACAATAATATTTCTTTCAGCTTCTCTTATTTTTTGAACAACTACTTGTTTAGCAGTAGCAGCTGCTACTCTACCAAAATCTTTAGGTGTAACTTCAGTTTCAATAGTTTCACCAATTTTAATATCTGGTACTTGTTCTAAGGCATCTTCATAGATAATTTCATAATCAGGATCAGTAAAATCATCATCTGATACTACAGTTAAATATGAATAAATTTTAATATCACCTTTTTTACGATCGATTTCTACACGAACATTTTCTAAACCAGAATGTTTTTTATATGCACTTGCCATAGCAAGTTCCATTGCTTCATATATAGTATCTTCATCAATACCTTTTTCTTTATGTAATACTTCTACAGCATTTAAAAATTCTTTATTATTCATTATTCTCTTCCTTTCTCCTTTGAACTAACATCTAGAATATAAGCATCTTTAATAGGATCTTCTTTATCTAATAATTTACTTACAATATGGAATATTTTTACTGTATCATTTACATCAACGATTCCATCTTTATCAATTACTAGTCTTAAAAAATAAGAATTTCCTTCCTTTTCATAGACAACACTATCTAATCTAAAATTTTCATTATTAATTGCTTCTTCAACAATACCACGAACTTGTTCTTCTATTTTCATAATACCTCCAAATTACATTAAAGAGTGAGGAAACCCTCACTCTCTTCGTAGATACACATATTATAACATAAATTCTAAAAAATAAAACACTTTTTGGATATTTTTGATATAATTGTATTGGTGATAAAATGATTTTTGATGAGAAAGAAAAAAATATGTTTAAAGGCTTTCTTGCCTTCTTTTTATATTTTCTAATGTCATTTTTTAAATATTTACCATTTCAATTAATGAAAATAAATATTAATAACATTCCAGATTATATAAAATATACATATGTTATATTACTTGAACTAGTAGTTATCCTTATAATATACATTATGTTTAGGGATACATTGATAAGTATGTTTAATGATTTTAAAAAATCAAAAAACTATTATTTTAAAAAATATTTCAAATATTGGTTTGTTATTTTAATAAGTACCGGAATATTAAATATTCTTATAAGTTTTGTAAATAATAGTAACATATCTGGGAATGAAACAGTTGTAAGAACAATGCTTACTCTTCATCCTATATATGTATGGGTATCTGGAGTTATCTTAGCTCCTATCTTGGAAGAACTAATATTTAGATTTTCTATCCGTACAGTATTTTCTTATAAATGGATTTTTATAATTGTGTCTGGTTTATTGTTTGGAGGAACACATTTACTTGGGACCGTAACAAGTACAGCTGACTTATTATATCTTCTTCCTTATGCGATACCGGGATGTATATTTGCTTATGTATATTATGATTCGGATAATATATTTACTACAATGGGCTTGCATTTTATTCATAATGGCATTCTTATGTCATTACAAATACTATTTCTTATCTTCGGATTTAATATTGTTTAGAGACTTATGTCTCTTTTTTTATACAAAAAAATAGTAGTTATTCAACTACTATTTCGATTGATGCTGGTTTAGCTATGTCCGTTGGAATATTTGATTTTATTTCATATTCCCCACTTGGAGCTATCTCACTACCTAATACTTCAACATCCGTAATATGTGTGTTATCTTCAGAATAGAATCTTATTTCAAAATTAGGTAATGTGATTGCCTTTTCAGTATAGTTAACTGCTTTAGCAATAAATTCATATGTATTATCTTTTTTCTCTAGTCTTGCATCAATAAAATTAATATTTGCAACTACTTGATCATCGAATTTAATTGCTCCAGCATATGGATCATGATTTGTTTTTAACCATTTAATACCTAATAAGATACCAAATAATAAAACTGCTCCAAGAATTTCAAGTGTAATTACCAACTTCTTATTTATTCTTTTTTCTTTTGGCTTTCTTCTAAATAATCCCATCTAATATCACCTACTATAATTATAATAACACGTTAAAAATTAATAGTCAATAAAGAAAAAGAAGCAATTATTTTGCTTCTTCTGTTACTCTTGTTTCACGCACTACAACAACTTTTATTGTTCCTGGATATTGTAATTGTTCTTCAATACGGTTTTTAATATCACGTGCAACTTTAAAGCTTTGTAAATCATCAACTTCGTCTGGTTTTACAATAACACGTAATTCTCTACCCGCTTGAATAGCAAATGTAGATTGTACACCTGGAATATCATTAGCGATAGCTTCTAGGTCTTGTAATCTCTTAACATAATTTTCTAGTGAATCATTTCTAGCGCCTGGACGAGATGCCGATAAAGCATCAGCGATAGCAACTAAATTTGAAATAACACTAGTTGCTGGTTTATCACCATGATGTGATTCAATAGCATTAATAACTGTACTATTTTCACCATATTTAGTAGCCAATTCACTACCTAAATCAACATGGGAACCTTCTACTTCATGATCAATTGCTTTACCAATGTCATGTAGTAAACCAGCTCTTTTAGCTAAGTTAACATTCTCGCCTAATTCACCAGCCATAATACCAGCTAAATTAGCAACTTCAATTGAATGTTGTAACACATTTTGACCATAACTAGTTCTAAAATGTAATCTTCCAAGTAATTCTACTAATGCAGGATCTACTTTTGTAATTCCTAATTCAAATAAAGCATTGTTTCCCATTTCAAGAATTTTGTTGTGCATTTCTTTAGTTGTTTTATCATATACTTCTTCAATTCTAGCTGGGTGAATACGTCCGTCTTTAACTAAGTTTTCAATAGTTAAACGAGCGATTTCACGACGTAATGGATCAAAACTTGATACTACTAAAGCTTCAGGAGTATCGTCAATAATTAAGTCTACGCCAGTTACCGATTCAATAGTACGAATATTTCTACCTTCACGTCCAATGATACGACCTTTCATCTCATCATTTGGAAGTGCGACAACAGTTACTGTTTGTTCATTAGCAACATCTGATGCATATTTTTGCATAGATTCAACTAATAATGATTTAGACTTCTTATCAACTTCAAGTTCAGCTTCAGCTTCTTTATCTTTGATATATGAAGCAATTTCTAAACTCATCATTTCTTCTACTTTTTTCATTATAAGTTTTTTAGCTTCTTCTTTTGAATATCCAGAAATTTTTTCAAGTAAAGTGACTTGTTCATTTTTAATTTCTTCCACTTTTTCTTGTTCTTTTTGAATTTCTCTTTGTTTATTAATTATATTATTTTCTTTTTCTTCAAGCATTTGCTCACGATTTTGAAGTGTTTGATCACGACGATCCATATTATTTTCGCGAGTAATTAATCTGTCTTCTGAATCTTTTAATTCAGCTTTCTTTTCTTTTATTTCTTTTTCAGTTTCTACTTTTATTTTATGTGCTTCTTCTTTAGCTTCAAGTAAATAATCTCTCTTTACTTTATCTGCTTCTTTACGAGCTTTTTCAAGCATTAAATCAGCACTTTTATTTATTCTAATTCCTCTAATATAATTAACAATAATAGTACCTATTATTCCTACAAAAGTTCCAACTAAAACAAGTAAAATGGAGATAACTACATCATTCATATATTTCCTCCATCTTTTGTTCGGCAACTTTAACCTGCCTAATTATATTGTAATGGTTATTTACTGATAAGTCAAGAAAAAGAAACCCCTCGGTTTCTTTTAAACTCCATTAATATTATTAATAATTGTAACAACTATTAATATACCAAATACTATATATTTATATCTTCCTAAAATAGCTATTTGTTTATCAAGATAGTCTTTTTTATTTGTTATAAAATCTCTTACTATAAATGCTAAAGAAATAACAAAATATATAACTAAAGGTATTCCTAAAATATTATATTTTAAAGAAGCTATAATATCTAATTTATATAAACTTATTATTGCTCTTGTTAGTCCACATCCCGGACACGCAATATGTAGATAATATTTAAATGGACAATGCCAATTAATATCTACAAAAAAGAATAAGAAAAATATTATTAAACAAGTTAATAATATTCCCAAATTTATTAATCTATTTTTAGTCAAGTAAGGCATTACCATTAGCGTCTTCATTAACCGAATGAGTTAGAATTAGAATTCCTTCAATCATTCCCCAAATACCTGTAACTGGGGCAAAAATTCCACAAGATAATATTGTTAATAATAATTGTGCTGTTCCTTTACCATTATATCCTAAATAAAAATTATGAATACCAAGAGATCCTAGTAAAAGTCCAAATAAACCAGCTGCAATACGATATTTACCTGTAGTTACATTACCAGAATTATTTGATGGTCTCTCACTATAATTATTTTTAGCTCCGATTGCCTTTCCACATTTTCCACAGAATTTAGATCCGTCAACTATTTTTTCACCACAATTTGAACAAAATTTTTCCATTTCTATTCCTCCTATACATCTATATTATAACATAAAAATACTCAATTCAATTAGAATTGAGTATCTTATTATTTTTCTTCTTCAGTTGTATCAACTTCATAATGTTTTCTTACTTTATTATATAATTCATCTCTTAATTTAGAATCTTTCTTAAGTAAGTCTTTAACATTTTCTTTTCCTTGACCAATCTTTTCTCCGTTATAAGAATACCAAGCACCACTTTTTTCAATGATTGCAGCATCACTTGCTAAGTCTACTATTTCTCCTTCAACAGATACTCCTTCACCATACATAATATCAACTACGCATGATTTAAATGGAGGGGCCATTTTATTTTTAACAACTTTAATAGATGTTTTATTACCAATTATATCAGTACCTAATTTTATTTGTTCAGCTCTTCTTATTTCTAAACGAACAGAAGCATAGAATTTTAATGCTCTTCCTCCTGGAGTAGTTTCAGGATTACCAAACATAACCCCTACTTTTTCTCTTAATTGGTTAATAAAAATAGCGACTGTATTAGTTTTACTAATAATACCTGATAATTTTCTTAAAGCTTGGCTCATTAATCTTGCTTGTAAACCAACATGCGAATCTCCCATTTCACCTTCGATTTCAGCTTGTGGAACTAAAGCCGCAACTGAATCAATTACAATTACGCTAATTGCTCCTGAACGAACTAGAGCTTCACATATTTCTAAAGCTTGTTCTCCATTGTCAGGTTGTGAAAGTAATAATTCATCTGTATTTACTCCTAGTGCTTTAGCATAAGTTGGATCAAGAGAATGTTCAGCATCAATGAATGCTGCTCTTCCACCTTTCTTTTGAGCTTCTGCTATTGCATGTAAAGCAAATGTTGTTTTACCTGAAGATTCAGGTCCATATATTTCAATAATTCTTCCTTTTGGATATCCTCCTATTCCTAAAGCTATATCCAAACTTAAAGAACCACTTGATATTGTATCTATTTTTTGGTGTCCGTGTTCACCTAATTTCATAACTGAACCTTTACCAAATTGTTTTTCTATATCGGCTAATACCGCTTCTAATGCTTTGTCTTGATCACTAGCTGTCTTTGCCATGTCATTTCCTCCTATCGTTAATTACATTTTACAACCAGAAAAAACACTTGTCAATACTTTTTACGAACATTTGTTCATTTTTTCTTTTATCCCTATTTATATTATACAAGATAGCCAGTTAATTTCCTTTTTATAAACAAAAAAAATAGGATTTCTCCTATTTTTCTTTTAAATATACTTTTCCCATATTGTAATATTGGAAACCTGATATTACAGATAGGATTGTTGCAATTATTATAAAAATACTTGCTACATTAACATTTAATAATTCGAAAGGTAAATTATAGAATAGAGTAAGAGTAACACCAACCATCATACAAGCAGTTTTGTATTTACCTGTTTTAATTGCTCCTACAGCATGTCCTTTATTACCAATAATCATTTTAATTACATCTACAGCTGTATCTCTACCAACGATGATAACTGGAATAACTGGATGAAGCATTCCTTGACCTGCTAAAATTATTAATACTGAGTTTACTAATAATTTATCAGCAATTGCGTCAGTCATTTTTCCAAAATCAGTTACCATTTTGTATTTTCTTGCGATATGTCCATCTAAGAAGTCAGTTAGTGAGGCTACTAAGAATAGAACCCCAGCTATTAAATATTTGATATCTACTACTAATGCTTCATTAACAAATAGTTTATATGTAGATATACCTAATTCATCGAATGGGAATAATAATAGCGCTATTAATAAAAGTGTTAATACTATTCTACTTATAGTTATTTTATTTGCTAAATTCATATAAATCTCCTATTCTATTATGTTTCCTGTTTTTACATTATTATCATTATTGTCTGATAATCCATCATATACAAAGTAACCACATATTGCTAAAATGCTAATTACTAGTATATAGATTATAATTGGTGGAATAATAAACTTTCGATTATCGGAACTTGTATAAGGAGAAGAAATTTTCTTTCCTTTAAGTTTTTCTTTCTTATCAGCATTAGCTGCTTTCTTAATATCTTCTAATGAAAGTTTTGAAGTATAATCAAATAAATATTCATTAAACTCATCTATCATTTCATCATAGTTAAGTCCTAAATATTTAGAATAGTCTCTTATGAAGAATTTTAAAGAGAAAATATCTTTAAAAGCTTTTATATCTCCTGATTCAGCAGCTTCTATTTGGCTAGGTCTAACATTTAAGTCTTCACTTGCTTCTTCAATAGAAACTCCCATAGCTTCACGAGTCTCTTTTAGCTTTTCACCTATTTCTTTCACTTTAACTCCTTTATAGAATAAAAAAATATCTTGTAAGCCATGTTCTGTATCTCAAAGAGATGACAAACATTTATCTATCGATTACTCGATCCCAACCTTCGTTAAAATTCCTCCAGTTAAGCTCCCCTACCAATTTTGGGTTTCTCGCTCGCGGGGTTTACCACGTTCCATTTCCACCGTTTCCAGTTTCTTCGTCACTTTGGCACTTTTATATCTACTTTAACCATATCCGAAGACTTAGGTTATTTCGAAGCCGTTAGCTTGCGCTACCTAAGGTTATTTTTTCCCTTAGCACGAACACTACAGTCATTTCAGACTGTGCGAGCATGGACTTTCCTCTATATTACAAGAATATAGCGTTTGTCTAGATATTATTCTTTTCCGTATATAATTTTTTCTAAATTAGATAGTCTTCTTAACACATCAGCATTATTTGTAAATCCGGTAGAACTACCAGTATCTTTTAATGCTTCAAGTTGCGCTCTTAAACGTCTAATTTCTTGTTTTAATTTTATGTTATCTTCAATAAGAGTCTTTCTTTCTTGCTCTAGTTCTTTTATTATTTTTTTGTATTCTTCATAGTCCTTTATAATAAGATCTAAATATTTATCTACCTCTTGTGGGCGATATCCTTTAGCATCAAATTTAAAGTTCTTTTCAAGAATGTCATTACTAGTAAGCAATATTCTATCTTGATACATACATCCACCTCATATTCCAATCCAATTATATAATATTAGAGTGTCAATGTCAATTGAGGTAATCGTGTCAAAAACGAATATTAGTGGAAATTTTTACCAATATATAGTATAATTAATTAGGTGATGATATGCGATATCCATCAGGAATAAATAAAAATTATACGAAAGAAATTAAGTATGATAATAGAGGTATGAATTTAGAGGGAGATTTAAATTTAACTAATCTTTATTATCTTAATAATAATATCGCTTCAATATATAAAAAACCTACGCCTATTAAACTAGTTAAGGTAGATTATCCAAGTAGAAAGGAAGCTAAAATAACTGAAGCTTATTTTATGACTCCATCTACTACTGACTATAATGGAATCTATAAAGGTAAATATATAGATTTTGAAGCTAAAGAAACAGCGGGAACAAGTTTCCCTTTAGAGAATATTCATAGTCATCAAATAAAACATTTAAATACAATATATGATATGGGTGGTATTGGATTTATTATTGTATATTTTTCAAAATATAATAGTATATATTTATTAACTATTGAAAAGTTTAACGAATTTACTACTAATAATAAAAGAAAATCTATCCCACTAGAATATTTTAAAAAAAATGGATATTTAATTAATTATAAATATAATCCTCGTATAGATTATTTAAAAATAATTGATGATATTTATTTTAAGGAGGAAGTATGAAAAAGAAAATAAGAAAAATTAAAAAGTTTATCTTTAGTCATCAAGTGGAAGCACTTGTTGTACTAATAAGCTTAATTATATGTATTATAGGAAGTATTGCTATTAGTCCTTTAGTAATACCATTTATAATTATCTTTGATTTAGTATTTATATATTGGAATCAAATAAAAGATTTCTTTATAGATCTATATTGTAAGATATTTAAGAAAAAAAGAGAAATAAAAGAAGAAAGTAAGGGTGAAGATATGAAAAAGACAAAAACTAGAGCGAAAAAGAATTCAACTAAAAAACGTCGTGTTTTAAGAATAATTGCGATAGTTATTCTATCTGGTATCATAACAATGTTTATAGGTGCCGCTATATTCTGGGCTTACATCGTTAAACATGCACCTAAATTTAATGCCGAAAATCTTTATAAAAAAGAAGCATCTGTTCTATACGATAAAGACGGAAAAGTATTTGCTAAATTAGGAAGCGAGTTCCGTGAAAAAATTACATATGACGAACTTCCTGAAGTTTTAATTAATGCAATTGTTGCTACCGAGGATTCAAGATTCTTTGAACATAACGGATTTGACTTACCTCGTTTTACTGTAGCTAGTGTTAAACAGGTACTTAAAAAAGTATTAGGCGTTGGTGGTACTGCTGGTGGAGCATCTACCCTAACAATGCAAATATCAAAAAATGCGTTTACTTCTAATGAGGATAAAGGTATTGAAGGTATTGTTCGTAAATTCACCGATATTTATGTAGCGATGAATGAAATTGAAAAGAAATATACTAAGGAAGAAATACTTGAGTTCTATGTTAACTCATATTGCTTAGGTGGAAATATCTATGGTGTTGAGCAAGCTGCTCTTAGTTATTTTGGTAAACATGCAAAAGATTTAAACTTATCTGAAGCTGCTATTATAGCTGGTTTATTCCAAGCTCCAAATTACTATAGTCCTATTTATAATCCAAAAAATAGTGCTTACAGAAGAAGAATAGTATTAAGTTTAATGGTAAGACATGGATATATAACTAAAGAGGAAGCAGATCTTGCTAATGCAATTCCTATTGAAGAATTAACAGTATCTAACTTTAGTTATTCTTCAGGAAATAAATATCAAGGATTTATTGATACAGTTGTATCAGAAGTAAAAAAAGATACTGGTTTAAATCCTTATACAACTCCATTTGAAATTTATACAACTCTAGATACTGCAAAACAAGATGTTATTAATGATGCTATGGCAGGTAAGACATATGCTTGGGAAAACCCTGTAGTTAATGCCGGTATATCTGTTATCGATGTTAAGAATGGTGAAATTGCAGCAATTGGAACTGGACGTGATACTTCAGGTATTGGTCTACTTAACCATGCTACATTTGAAAACCAAACAAAAAGACAAATTGGTTCTACCGCTAAACCATTATTCGATTATGGTCCAGCTATTGAATATAATAACTATTCACCAGCTTATACAATAATTGATGAAAGATATACATATTCTGGTGGACAACCAATCACAAACTTTGATGGTAAATATCAAGTAATAATAAATGCTAGATCAGCTTTAGCTGGTTCAAGAAACGTACCTGCTTTAAAGGTATTCCAATCTGTTAAAAATAGTAATATATTAGAATTTGTTCAAAACTTAGGATTATCTCCTGAAGTATCGGGTGGATCAATTCATGAAGCTCACTCTATTGGTGGTTATAATGGCGAATCCCCTCTTACTGTAAGTGCCGCATATGCAGCATTTGCTAATGGTGGTATGTATAACGAACCACATAGTTATCGTAAATTAATTAACCGTGAAACAGGTGTTGAAAAAGAAAAAGAATATGTTTCAAGAAGAGCTATGAAAGATTCTACAGCATTCATCGTATTTGATATGTTGGTAACAACAGGTCAAGAAGCAATGCGTAGTTATCGTAACATAAATGGATGGAAGTATGGAGCTAAAACTGGTACTTCAAACTTTACAGAAGAAACTAAAAGAGCTAATCATTTAAGTTCAGATGCAGTTAATGATTTCTGGTGTACTGGTGTAAATGATGATTATTCAATCTCTGTATGGTATGGATATGATAAGATTGATAAAACTTATTATTCACACTTTGGTCAAGCACCACACATCATTTTATTAAAAACTGTAGCAAGTAATATTTGGTCACATAGTGCTAATATAGCTAAACCTGATTCAGTAGTAAGTGCTACTGTAGAAGCTTATGTTCCTGGAGAACCTAAACTTCCAAGTAAATATACGCCTAATGATTTCAGATTTACAGATTACTTTGTTAAAGGTTCTGAACCTACAGAGGTATCAACAAGATTTACCCAGCTTGAAAATCCTAAAAATTTAAAAGCTAGATATAATAAATCAGATAAGACAGTTACATTAACTTGGGAAAAGATTCCTACTGAAAAGAACCTTGATAAAGAATGGTTAAAAGATTACTATAAATCAATATATCGTAATCCAGACTTCTTACAAGATACTATTAATAACCAATATTCATATGCTGCTAACGGTTTAGGTGGTATTGTATATGATGTATATGAAAAAGTTGATGGAAAACTAAACTTCTTATTTAGTACTGATAAAGATGAGGTTACTATTTCACTTACTCCTGAAGGAGAAGATGTTACTGGTAAACTTAATAATAGTTCTACAAGAACATATGTAGTTAAAACTTCATGGAAAAAATATAGTACTTGTGATTCATCAGGAACTATGCAAAGTGTTGATATAAAATAAAAGACTTAAGAAAATCTTAAGTCTTTTTTTTATTCATTTAACCAATCATAGTCTTCTTCTAGAATATCAATAGGTTCTTCTTTTTTACGACTAAATTCTTCATGATATTTATTAACATCAGCTTCAGTCTTAATACCCTTTTTATCCCAGTTATTTAATATTTTATCTATATAAGGAATATTATATACCTCATTATAACTTGCTTCTTTTAAAGCTAGAAGAATTGTTTCCTCTTTATACCCCATATCTCTCCAAGCATTAATTATTTGAAAATCTTTAGGAGTTAGAGGTCTTTTAAATACCCTTTCAAATTCATCATATATAGTTGTTTTATTTTCTTCTACTTTTACTTCATCTTTATTATTAATAGATAGATATGCTATCTTACGGAATAAACCATCAATATTAATATATTCAGTTACATCATTACCTTTTTTCTTAACGTCAAGTTTTAATAGGTTTTTTTCATTTAAATCATTAACTAGTTTTAATACTTCTTTAGGTTTCATACTTAATTCCTTACCTATCTTTACCATATCAAATACTAAGCTATTAGAATTTAAAATATATATTAGAAAATATAATTCTTCACAATTAATTCCTAATTCACGTACATTATAAAATAATATACTTGGAACTGTTATACTCTTTTGTTTTAATAAATCAACAACATTTTCTAACATATTATCACCTTCATTAATATTTTACTATATAAGTCTTTAAAAAGAAAGATTTACTTATTAAAGATAAAAATAAATCTATCTCTATTTTGTAAGTCTTTCTCTACTTTAACAATACTATCTTTAAAATACTTGCTTATTATTTCTTTAATACTACTTGCTTGTTTATATCCTATTTCAAAAGCTATTAAGCTTTTTTTATTTAAATATTTATTTGCATTCTTAAGTATTTCTTCATAACAAGCTAAACCTTTATTATCTGCATATAACGCTAGATGTGGTTCATTATTTTTTACGATATCCATAACTTCCGGATCATCATATTCAATATATGGTGGATTACTAATTAATACATCATATTTATCTTTTAAATTATCAAGTAAATTCCCCTTAATAAAATTAACCTTTGTTTTATTATTAAGATTATTTCTTTTAGCTACCTCTAAAGCTTCACTAGATATATCAACAGCATCTACTTCTGTATCTAAAACTTTTTGAAGAGTTATTGCGATACATCCTGAACCAGTTCCTATATCTACTATCTTAACTTTTTTATCGAAATATTCATTAATATAATTAATTGTTTTATCAACTAGTTCTTCTGTTTCAAATCTTGGGATCAAAACATTTTCATTTACTTCAAAAATATTTCCGTAGAAATCTACATTACCAACAATATATTGAACAGGAATTCCTTTTTCTAATTTTTGAATTCCCTCTTCCATTTTATCCTCCGGTAAATATTTTTTTAAATATTCAATATCAGTCAAATTATTCTCCTCTTAATTTACGAACTTGATCTTCTGTGATTAAAGCTTCAATTACCTTATCAAGTTCACCGTCCATTACACGATCTAAAGAATTAATTGTAAATCCTATACGATGATCAGTAACCCTATTTTGAGGATAATTATATGTTCTTATCTTTTCTGAACGATCTCCAGTACCTATTTTACTTCTTCTTTCAGCACCAGTTTTTTCTTCAGCTTGTCTTTGATAATAATCATATAATCTTGTTTGTAATATCTTAATAGCTTTTTCTTTATTCTTTATTTGACTTCTCTCAGTTTGTGAGTAAACAATTATTCCTGTTGGAATATGAGTTAAACGTACAGCTGAGTCAGTAGTATTAACTCCTTGTCCTCCACAACCTGAAGCTCTTGTTATATCAATTCTTACTTCACTCATATCAAGTTCATAATCAAACTCTTCAGCTTCAGGCATAACTAAAACTGTCGCTGTTGAAGTATGAACTCTACCTTGTGATTCAGTTTCAGGAACACGTTGTACACGGTGAGCTCCTGATTCATATTTTAATTTAGAATAAACATTATCGCCTTTAACCATGAATTCAATTTGAGCATATCCACCAGCTTCACCTGCTACTTCATCTAAAACTTCAATTTTCCATCCTTGTTTTTCAGCATATCTAGAATACATACGGAATAAGTCTCCAGCGAAGATATTACCTTCATCTCCTCCGGCAGCTCCTCTTATTTCCATAATAATATTTTTACCATCATTAGGATCTTTTGGAAGTAAGATAATTTCTAATTCTTTATCTAATTCTTCTTTTCTTGTTTCTAAAGAAGCTAACTCTTCTTTAGCAAATTCACCTAATTCTGGATCATGAATAAGTTCTTTTGATTCTTCAATTCCAGATTCGATTTTCTTATATTCTTGATATGCATCATAGGCTTCTTTTAAAGAAGCTTGTTCTTTAGTTAAAGCTAGAGTTGCTTTAATATCAGATATTATTTCTGGTTTCATAAGTTCATTATTAATTTCTTCATAACGAGCTTCAATAGTTTCTAATCTTTCTTTCATAATAATCACTCTTTCGCTCTTAAATTATACTATATATTAGGTTATTTATCAACAAAAAACATGCATATGCATGTTAATTATTCTCATTAAATCTTTGATTACTGTTACGGTCAGCTTTTCTCTTATCACGACAAGCTTTGCATCTTACAGGTTTAGTATTAAAACCTTTTTCTCTATAAAATTCTTGCTCTTTTACAGTAAAGATAAATTTAGTTTCACAGTCCTTACATGTAATCTCAATATCTTTTAATTCATTATCCATATTTATACCTTCTTTACAATTTCATTATAACATACTAACTATTCCTTGTTAAGTTCATAATAGTAATTTAGTTTTTCATCAGAGTAATTAGTTATCTTACCTGTTGGTAAAATAAGCATACGATTAATACCTATCTCTGAAGCAAATGATGGGTTATGGCTTACAACAATAATCGTACCTTCATAATTTTTAAAGTTTTCACCTATTATTTTTTGAGTCTCCGGATCTAAATGATTTGTTGGTTCATCAAGAATTAATAAATTAGCTTTAGTTAGCAATATCTTACATAAAGCAATACGAGCTTTTTCCCCAGGAGATAAAACTCCTACTTTCTTAAATACATCATCACCATAAAATAGAAATCTACCTAGAATAGTTCGAAGTTCACGTTCACTATAATCTTTCGTATCAATATTTTCTAGAATATTTTTGTTTAAATCTAATAATTCTAATTCTTGGGCATAGTACGCAATATCAGTTTTATTACCATACCAAATACTTCCTGTAGTTGGCTTTAGTCGTCCAATAATAAGTTTTAACAAAGTAGATTTACCTACACCATTTTCTCCTACGATTAAAAATCTTTCGCGGTTACTAATCATGAAAGATAAATTATTATATAAATTATCCTTATTCTCATAATGGAAAGTAATATTATTTACTTTCAAAGGAATTTTTGAACCTTCACGATTAGGTTTAATATTTAGTTTTAACTTACTGTATTTCTTATCTCTTGTTTCAAGACTAGCAAGTTTTTGAGCAAGTTTATGTTCTCTATCTTTCCCCATTTTCTTTAAAGCATGATTAGTTTGTGAAGCTTTTCTTGCTTTATCTATAAATTCTTCTAATCTTTTAATTTCTTTTTCTTCTTCAATAATTCTTTTTTCTTTTAATTCTTGTTCATGAGCAAGTTTCTTTTTATATACATCATAATTACCTTCATAAATAGAAATACTATGATTACTTTTATTTATATACATTATCTTATTAACAATACTATTTAAAAATTCAACATCGTGACTAATTATTAAAACCATTCCTCGATAATTTTTTAAATAATTAGTTATATAAGAGCGTGTTGTTACATCAAGATGGTTAGTTGGTTCATCTAGAAGTAGTATTTCCGGATTAGAATATAGTAATCTCGCAAAAGCAACCTTAGATTTTTGACCTCCAGATAAATCACATAATTTCATATCTAACATACTAGCATCTATCTTCATATCATCAATTATCTTTAGCATAATATTTTCTGCTTGATAGTAGTCATAATATTCTAGTTTACTTTGAGTTTTAGATATCTCTTTAAGTAACTTATTTTGCTCATTTAAAGGCGCTACAGCGACTTTATCATAAAGTTTGACTAATTCGCTTTCTAATTTTTTTATCGGTCTACCGGCCATTATATAATCAAATACAGTTATGTCTTTATCATCCAAAATTATTTCTTGAGGTAAATACCCTATTCTTTTATTTAGAACACTTATTTTACCTGAATCTAATTCTTGTTCATGAAGGATAACCTTAAAAAGTGTAGTTTTACCGGCACCATTTACCCCTACTACACCAACTTTATCTAAATCATTAATTTCAAAATTAGCATTCTCATATATCTTTTCTAAAGAAAATGATAGATTTAAATTAGTTCCCTTCATAAGAATCACCTTTGTTATTATAACAAAAAAAGGTGATTAAATCACCTTTTTTAACTCTTCTTCATGAAGCATTAAATATTTTTTAACATTAGGGATAGTTATTACTAATCCAGGATTTAATGTTATGTAATCATTTAATTCTTGAATTTTCCCTACTAATCTAACAATTTCCTTGTCATCAGCAGTATACATTCTTGCGATATTAAAATAAGTCTCGTTTTCTTTAACTGTATATTTTTCAAAATCATCTAAAGAAGCAGCCTCTTCTTTTTTAGTTTCCATAACTTGTTTTTCTTCAAAAGAATAAGTTCTTATATAGCAAGGCGCAATTATATAAGCACCTACTTCTAATTGACCAGTTATACTGTTTGTTTTTTTAATTTCTTCAATTAATTCTTCTTTTGTATAATGATTTAAAGTTTCTGGAAATTCTTTTGTTACTGACTCAACAATCTTATTTAAATTATCTCCTTCTTTAGCTTCATACCATTTATACATCTTTGAAGATTTATATTTCTTATCTTCTTTTTTAGTTTCTGGGAATAATTTAATGACCGCTATTTTTCTTTTACCTATATTAATAAGTGAGTCAATATTAACGAAATTTTTCATAATATCACCTTCTTTATTTTAATATCTTGAAGTACGATTGTAATAATAAGCTCCTACTGGGAAGTTAATAACTTGACGTGGATTAATTAATCTACTGTTATAAGTACTACTAAATAATACATAATCAGTACCAGCAACACCATATAAAATTGATAAGTGTAAGTGCCCGCCTGTTGAACATGTTTCCCAAGCCCATGTAGATGGACCACCACCTGATCTAGCTATTACAGTATCCTTTGTAACTATATCACCAGCTTTAACATTCATGCTTTGTAAATGCATATAAACACTAGTATAGTTTTGACCATTAATACGGTGTTGAAGGAAGATCATATTACCACCACAATAATATCTACTCCATGTAGTTATTACACGTCCTGATGCAACAGGATATACAGCAGTCCCTTCACTAACTGCGATATCTACACCAGTATGTAATTTATAAATACCTTGAGTTGGATGTAAACGATATCCAAATTCACTAGATATATATCCATAAGTAGTTGGACGCCAGAATGTTGTATCTGGTGGAAGTGCATTATTTGCACACACACTTAAGTCTTCATCTAATTTACAATGATAATCATTTTCATACATCTTAATAATTTCTGCTTGTTGTTTTAAAGCATCTTCTTGCCCTACTGCATCTTCAATTAATTTATTAGCTTGATTCTTTAATTTAGCAAGCTCTGTATTTAACTTGACTTGTTGACTTTGAAGCTCTTTATTCTTCTTACCGATAGCCTCAGTATTCTTTTTGTTCTTCTCAATCATTTCATTAAATTCTTTAATTAAATTATCATTATAATCAGATAATTGTTCTGTAATTGCCATACGATAGATAAAGTCGGTAAATGTTTTAGCACCAAAAGCATATTCTAAATATACATTTTCTCCTTCAGACACTTCTAAGAAATTCAAGATTCTCTTAATTTCTTTATCTTTTTCATCCATCTTTTCAGCTAACTCAATATTTTCATTATTAAGTTTAATTATTTCTCTTTCACCATCTTCAATAGTCTTTTTAATAAGGGCAATATTATTACCAATCTTATTAATTTCTGCTTGTGTTAATTGGCGATCTTTTTTATTTTGGTTATACTCATTTAATATTCTTTGATATTCATTTTTAATATCACGTAATGTCTTCGCACTAGTTCTTACTGGAGAAACAAAGAATGAGCAAAATAATAAAGATGTAATTAATAATATATTGCTAGTTTTTCTTATAATATTTTTCATTATTCACGCATCTCCTTTCGAACTTCTTTATATTTTGGAAAATATTTACCTACTGTATTCCAAAATTCTCTTGAATGATTAAAATGAACAAAATGTGATAATTCATGAACAATAACATAATCAATTTTATCAAGTGATTCTCTTATTAATTCACTATTTAATGTAACAGAAGTATCTCTTCTATTACAAACACCCCATCTTGTTGTCATTTTTCGTATCTTTAATTTAGGAAAAGGAATATTTTCTGTAAAAAGATTATAGTTATAATTTAATCTCTCCATAAATATTCTTTTCATTTCATTTTTTAACCATTTATCAAGGTTACTCTTTTTATCAACATAGATTTTATTACCTACAAAATCAATATTATCTATTATTGATAATTCTATTATATCATAAGCTTTACCTAAATAATAAAATGTCTCTTCTTTTTCATGTTCATGACTATTTTTTACAATCATTTTTCTTAAGAATTCATTATTATTATCTAGGAATAATTTAACTTGATGATCGCTTACAAAATATGAAGTACTTACATGAATAGTTAAATCTCTTTTAACTCTTAGATACATGTGCTTATTATTTTTTCTTTCAATTTCTACGTTGTAATCATTTCCATCTAATCTATATATCATGTTATCTTCCTATTCTTTTAATATTTTACCACAATTTTAAAAGAAAAAAAAGAAGCCAAGGCTTCTTTTACACTAATACTAAGATAATACCTACTAATATTATAATGGCAAGTACTACTAATAAATACTTCCAAATATACTTAACCCATTCTTTATATGAAACACCATTCATACTTAAACCAGCTACTAAGAATAAACTTGTTGGTAAAAGCATCATCATAATACCATAAATACTTTGAACTAAAAGCATCATAATAGCATATACATCAGTTCCATAAGTTATATTAAATACAGTTGTTAATGAGTTAAATAAATAATAATAATAGTTATAGAAGAATGATCCGATAGCAGTACTTCCAATAACTGTGAAGATATTAAATCCATTTACTAAATTTGTAATCTTATTAGTTATGAAAGTTACCATAGTTCCTGAATTAGCTCCTACTAGCACAAGTGTAAAAATCATATTACACATAATTACTAGGATAGCTGGACGTAAGAACTTGCGTGCTCCTCCAATAAATCCTTCAAATATATCTTTGAATTTTAAACTATAAATCCATCCAACTACTAAAGACATAATTGAAAGTAAGGCTACTAATTCATATGAATCCCAGTATCCAAATGGATTTGAAATCCCTAATATATTTTTAATAATTGGATAACTACCACCTACAGTGATAGCCATTAAATCTTCATAGAATTTTTCAAATATATCAATTTTAAATACGTTATTCCAATTAAACATACTTACTAAAGCAAGGATATTAGTAAGTACCATAAAGATAATCATTGGTAACATACTTTTTTTAGAAGTAGTTTCGTTGTCTAGGAATAAAACATCTTCTTCTTTAGCAGCAGCTTTTGTTTTTTTAGCAGGTTTAACAAAAGCACCTTTTCTAGTTAAAACAAAGGCAGCATATAAAGCTGTGATTAAGACAAGTAAGATTGCTCTTGAAATTACACCTTTAGTTACAGCAATACCTAAAGCACTACTAGCAAAACCAGCTACATTGTATCCAAATGTTGAACCTATTTGACCAACTAAGATACCACCAACTGTTAAAGCAATTGCTGATATTTTATTAAATCCTGATTTTTCTAATACAGCGATAAATAATGGTACTGATACTAGAATTGCATAAGGAACTCCAAGCACAGAACTTACAATTGCATAACATGCTACTACAAGAATAGCAAATAATTTTTCTTTCCCTTTTACTCTTGCTACAAAACTATCAACTAATTTTGTATAAACACCAGTTTTAGATAAAACGCCATAGAATCCTCCAATAGCTAAAATCATTAATCCAAATTGGACAAATGTTCCGACTGTTAAAGCAGGATAATATAAAAGACCGAATAATCCAACTGGTGAAGTACTACCATTTGTTACAGTACTATTTGAAACAGTTGCAGTAGGAATAACCCAACTTAAAACTACTAATAGTAAGAAACAAATAACAATACTTGTAATTAAACTATAATCTTTCTTTTTCATATTTTACCTCCTATTTAATTATAACAAATATTTAATAAAATTTCCTCTTTTTTTAGTATTTTCAACTATTTTTCACATATAGTTATGGTATAATCTATGGAGTTGGTGATAGTATGAAAAATAATTTTAAATATAGTGATAATAATAAGAGATATCATACTTTAGATTATTTCTATAAACATAAATTTAATTCTAAAGTATTTAAAGTAAGTTTAAACGCAGGATTCTCTTGTCCAAATAAAGATGGTACTGTAGGAGTTAAAGGTTGTATCTATTGTTCAAATAGTGGTTCCGGAGACTTCGCAGGTAATGTTAAAGATGATTTAGTTACCCAATTTAATAAAATTAAAGAGATAATGAATAGAAAATGGCCTAACAGTAAATATATTGGTTATTTCCAAGCTAATACTAATACTTATGCCCCTTTAGATGAGTTAAAAGAAAAATATGAAATTATTTTAAAACAAGATAATGTAATTGGTCTTAATATCGCAACTAGACCTGATGCTATTACTGAAGAATGTATGGATTACTTAGAAGAATTAAGTAAAAGAACTTACTTAACTGTGGAATTAGGATTACAAACAATCCACGAAAAAACATCTAAGTTAATAAATCGTTGCCATACTTTAGAATGTTTCAAAAATACAGTGGAAAACTTAAGAAAAAGAAATATTAATGTAGTTGTCCACATAATAAATGGTCTTCCTTATGAAACTAAAGAAATGATGCTAGAGACTGTTAAATACATTAATAATTTAGATATTCAAGGTGTTAAAATACATATGCTTCATATTTTAAAAAATACTGAACTTGCGAAAATGTATGAAAAAGAACATTTTCATGTTCTTACAAGAGAAGAATATGTTGATATAGTTATAGATGAACTTGAATTGCTAAGAGAAGAAATAGTTATTAATCGTATTACAGGTGATCCTAAAAAAGAAGACCTAATAGAACCAAATTGGCTTATTAAAAAATTTGGGGTTTTAAATGAAATAGATAAAGAAATGGTAAGAAGAGATTCTTATCAAGGTAAAAAAATAAAAAAGGACTAAGTCCTTTTTTTATTCTGCTAGAGTAACTAATTTAGTACAAATACCTGTCATATCGATATCGATACTTGTTTCATTTATTTGTTTACGAGCACAATAATTACCATCAGATAATTCTAATTCGTATAAATCATTTTTATAATATTTAATATAACCATCTTTAAACTCATTATATTTTTTGCCATCAAGACCTGTTATTTTACCATTTTTGCTAATAATATTTTTCTTGTCTGGAAATTCTATAAGAATATAATCTTCTGTTAAAGTCATTCCTTTAACAAGTTCTAAAGTAGCTACAATAGCTTTACTAAATTTAGTTGTTTTTGATTCACGATTAGCATCAATATATTTAATCGTGTAAATAATAATAAATATAAGTACAGCAACAAGCATAATTAATAATGCTTGTTTTTTTGCTTTAGCCATTTACTTTTACCAGTTCAATAACATCTTTAACTAAGCGATAAGATATTTTAATATTTGAACCACTTTCTACAAATGGTAATAATTCTTTATTAACAGTAATAGCTACCTTATACTTATTATTTTCTGTATCAGTTATGTAATAATAAGTACTACCATCAATAACAACATCTTTAATACTCTTAACAGTTACTTCTTTAGTAACTAAATTATCTTCTTTACCAGCTAGTTCAACATTAGAAAGATAATTATTAGCAGCAGCTACTATTCCCTTAGAAGCATCTGTTACTACTACTTTTTGATAATCACTTACATCAACAAAAGCATACATTTTTACTAGACCTGCTTTATCCTTTAAAGAAATTAAATAAGTTGCGCGACCATTTAAATTAATTAAAAGTGGGAATGTTGAAGTATAATTCATTTGTTGAACTTGTCCTTTAGCTGAAGCCATTGCACTATATTCTTCAGCTCCCGGTACAGCATAAAATTTAGTTTCTTTAGTACGCATATTTGTTAAAATAAATCCTAAATTAGATTCATCAGAAGAAACACTTGTGATACCTGTATATAAATATACATCATCATTCATAACTAAATAGTTATATCCTTCTGTTGTATTAGTTACATTTTTTTGACCAAAGATTGAATTTAAGAAACCTTTAGTATAAGTTCCCCAGTCATCAACTTGTTCAATTATTAAATCAGCACTATAAACATGGTCTACCCATGTAGGAATATCTCCTACTTTATAATACTTAGATTCACCTGTGATTGGATTTAAAATAACGACACCTGTTATTTCTTCACATAATTCAACACCAACATATTTAATAGTTGGAACAATCCAATATGGATTACCTTCATTATCGATTTCAAATGATTTATCACCAAAAATCTTTGTTGGATAAGAGAATCTTAATTTTCTATTTAAATCTTCATTTAAGATTGCAGAATCCATATATTTCATACCTTTATCAAGTTTTACAAGATTACTTGATCCATCTACAGAATTAACTGTTATATAACCTTTAATTCCTTCTTTATGATTAGATAAGTATTTAAAGAAACTTGCATATTCTAAAGGTGTTACACGAACAATACTATCATTATAATTTATTTGTGTATATAAATTAGATACATAAAATTGGCTTACAAGTTCTGGCATTTGTCCCATAACTCTATCACCTAATTTTTGACTTGAATCCTTATCTAGTAAAGGTACTTTACTAAAATCAACTTGGGCTACATCTTTATAGAAGTCCCCTTCTTTATTAACTTCAATACGATGAGCAAATCTTTTTGAATTAAATACTGGTGATAAAAAGAAATTAGTTATAATAATTCCTCCAAAGATAACACCCATTACTCCAAATAAAATGGCTGCTACTTTTATACTACCAATAACTTTACCTTTTTGATCAACCTTGTCGACAATATTAGCAAATGCTCCTACTAATAAAACAACTCCTAAATATACCCAAAACCCTATACTTGTTGGATTTATAGCTGGAAGTGCTAAGTAATATAATATAAAAGCAAATAACGCTACAAACACAACTTTAATAATACTCTTTTTCATATCTATCCTCCTAATATTAATTATATCATATATTCATAATAAAAAAAATCAAGATTTTTAATCTTGATTTCTATATTCTTTACAAGCTTGATCTAGATCAACAACAATTCTATCTACATCATCAAAATTTTTAAGTCTAACTCCGCTAGCGAAGATATGTCCTCCACCACCATAGTTACTTGCTATTTCATTAATAATTGGTCCTCTCGATCTGATTGAACCTCTTATTTGATCTAAACCTAAGTCTTCTGTAAATACTGCCCACGCATATACACCATCAATATAATTAAAGTTACTTACCATATTGCCTGCTGTTGCAGCATCTACATTATATTTTTTAATATCTTTATCAGTTAATTTAATATAAGCAAATCCATTTTCGGTAATTGTCATATTATCAGAAATATAACCTTGGAATCTTATTTCTTTAACTGGTCTTAAATATATTTTTTCATATAAATCAGTAAATTCAATATTTGTTTCTTTGATTAATTTTGAAATTAAATCAAATGTTTTTGGGGTAGTATATTTAAATAAAAATCTATTTGTATCTGTAACAACACCAACAAATAATCTTTCGGCTGCTAGCTTAGTCATTCTAAATGGTGTATGATTAACCATTTCAATAACAAGTTGCGATGCCGATGAGGCAGTATCATCAATTAGTTCAATATCAGCAAATTTTTCAACGAAAGGATGATGATCTATCTTAATAACTTCTTTAAATCTCTTTGGTGTTACACCATCTACTCTTCTAGCGTCTGGTGTATCAAGAACAATTAATAAACTATCTTTATATAAATCATCATTAAATTTATCTAAATCTCCTAAATATCTAAATGTTGAAGCACTAGCACCTACGGCATAGACATTTTTATTTGGAAATTTATTTGTGATTATTTCTTTTAAACCTAATTGACTACCTAAAGCATCTGGATCTGGTCCAATATGACGCGCTATTACAATATTTTTATATTTTTTTATTTTTCTATATATTTTATGAAATTTACTGTTCATTTTAGTTACCCCTAACTATTTATTTATAATATTATATGTATCGATTGCAATCATTAATTCTTCATTAGTTGGTACTACATATACTGGGATTTTTGAATCGTCACTAGAAATTAATCTGAATTCACCACGAAAATCATTCTTAGCTTCATCAATTTTAACACCTAATGATTTAATAGCTTCAAGAATTTCAACTCTTGTTTGTTTAGAGTTTTCACCAACACCTGCAGTTAAGCAGATAACATCAGCACCTTCTAATTCATTATTATACATAGCGATATAATTTGCTATTCTTCTTACATACATTTTTTGAGCTAAAATACATAACTCATCGCCTGCTTTAATACCATCTTCAACATCTCTTGAATCAGACTTACCACAAATTCCTTCTAATCCAGAATGTTTATTTAAAGCTGTCATTACTTCGTCAACAGACATATTTGCTTGTTCAGCAACATAAGGTACAACTGAAGGATCAACATCACCAGGACGAGTTCCCATCATAATACCTGTCATAGGAGAGAATCCCATTGAAGTATCTACTACTTTACCAGCATTGATAGCACAAATACTTGCACCAGAACCAATGTGGCATGAAATTACTTTTAAGTCATCTCTATTTAATTCTCTTGAAATTTCACGATTAATAAATTTATGACTAGTTCCGTGGAATCCATATTTTCTTACACCATATTTTGTATACCATTCGTATGGTACTGGGTATAAGTAATTAACTGCATCCATTGATTGATGGAATGAAGTATCAAATACTGCTACCATTGGTGTATCTTTAAAAGCTTCTTTACTAGCTTCAATACAAGCAAGCATAGCTGGATTATGTAATGGAGCTAATTTTGTAAATTTTTTACAAGCTTCAATAACATCATCAGTTATTAAAGTTGATTCCTTAAATTCTTCACCACCATGAACTAATCTATGTCCTACAGCGTCGATTTCATCTAATGATTTAACAACACCTAAATCAATTAATTCTTTTTTAACACATTCAAGTGCTTCTAAGTGGTTAGTTAAAACTACGTCATGGTGCATTTTTTCACCATTCATTTTTACATCATAGAAAGAACCTTCAATTCCGATTCTTTGGAAATATCCATTTACTAATTCTTTATTTTCTGGAATTTCCATAACAGAGAACTTCATTGAAGAAGAACCTGCATTAATTGTTAATATTTTCATATTTTATCTCTCCTAGTCTCTATTTTTCATTGTTGGGAATAAGATTACGTCTCTTATACTTTCTTGTTCTGTAAATAACATACATAATCTATCTATTCCATATCCGATACCACCTGCTGGAGGCATACCGTATTCTAAGGCTTCAATGAAGTCCATATCTATATCATTTGCTTCATCATTACCTAAATCTCTTTCTTTTAATTGTTCTTCAAATCTTTCAAGTTGATCGATAGGATCATTTAATTCTGTATAGGCATTTGCGAATTCTTTACCACCGATAAATAATTCAAATCTATCTACAAAACGAGGATCTTCTGGATTCTTCTTTGTAAGTGGTGAGATTTCAACTGGATGTCCATATAAGAATGTTGGTTGAATTAATGTTTCTTCAACATATGTTTCAAAGAATAAATTAATTATATGACCGATAGTTTTTTCATGATCTTGAACTTCAATATGATGTTCACTTGCTAAACGAAGTGCTTCATCTAAATCAGTTACCTTCTTGAAATCAATACCAGTTTTTTCTTTGATAGCATCAGTCATAGAAATTCTTTTCCATGGACCTGTTAAATCGATTTCATTACCACACCAATTAAATACCATCTTATGTGCTACATCAGTAGCTATTTTTTGGTACATTCTTTCAGTTAAATCCATCATACCTTCTAAATCTGAATAAGCTAAATAAGCTTCCATTAAAGTAAATTCAGGATTATGTTTAGGATCCATACCTTCATTTCTAAATACTCTACCGATTTCATAAACGGCTTCCATACCACCAACTAATAATCTCTTTAGTGGTAATTCAAGAGCAATACGAAGATACATATCTAAATCTTGTGTATTATGATGAGTTACGAATGGACGAGCACTAGCACCTGTTAAAAGTGTAGTTAAAACTGGAGTTTCTACTTCTGTAAATCCTTCAGCATCCATAAAGTTTTGAATACATCTAATAATTTTAGGTCTTGTGAACGCTATTTTCTTAGATTCCTCATTCATAATTAAATCTACATAACGTCTTCTATATCTTTCTTCAATATCAGTAAGTCCGTGGAATTTTTCAGGAAGTGGTCTTAAAGCTTTTACTAAATGTGTATATTCATAACATTTAATAGTAACTTCACCTGTACCAGTTTTCATTACTTTTCCTTTAACACCAATAATATCTCCTAAGTCAGCAGTCTTAAATAAATTGTAAGTTTCTTCACCTACATCATTTATTGAAATATAGATTTGGATTTTATCAGTTTTATCTTGAATAGAAATAAATGATGCTTTACCCATCTTACGGATAAACATAATTCTACCAGCTACTGTTACGATATCTTCTCTATTTTCAAATTCCTCATGAGTTATATCTTTAAATTTTTCTTTGATATCAGCTGCATAACTATCACGAGCAAATTTATGACCGAATGGATCAATATTAAGTGCTCTAATATTATCTAATTTTCCTCGTCTTACTAATTCTTGTTCTGAAAATTCTCTTTCCATATTTTCACCTCTATATTTTTACTACTTTTGTTCCGGCTATAAAGTCATGAACTCCGCGTTTATCACTTCTATATAATATCATAAAAATGCTTATAATTACTAGTAAAAGTTCAATTATTGATAAAATTATTGTTAATATAAAGTAATTATAATCTTTTACTATAAAAATAGCAGCTAATGTTATCAATAAATAGCCCAAAGAATTAAAAATTAGACTTCTAATAATCAAAATATTCATATTAGGCTTATTACCTTCTTTATCAACTATCTTGAGTTTCATAACCTTTTTACCGAGAGTTGATCCATTATTAAGAAATGGAATAAATACAAAAAATATAATTACAAGAATAACATTCATAACATTATAAAATATTTGCTCTCGGTCTACTAAATATTCAATATTACCGGCTTCATGTATATATTTTGAATATTCTAAATCACCATTTAAATAATTATCTGTTATAGTATTAAATTCCTTATTTAATTTAACAACATTATTATTAGTTGGAAATACAAGTGATAACATCTCTAAAGCTATCGCAAGGATTAATACATCTAATAAAAATGCTTCTACTCTACGAAAAAATAATTCCATTTTATTCCTCCTCAAATAATTTCTTAGTATTAGCAATATATAATTCTTTTACTTTGAATCTTTCATTACTAGTATCATGAGCATATATATCACATTGTTGAATAACAAATCTCTTATATTCTAATTCTTTATCTTTAATAATATTATCTTTTGTTATACGGTAATCATGATTACCTACAAGATAACATATTTTTTCGATATAACTATCTTCATATCCTAGTCTTTTTAATACTCTATTAGTTATTTCTTTTGACACTTTAGGATGCCCAGTAAAATGTCTTACTCCATCTACTTCAGTAAATGAATGAGGTTTACCTATATCGTGAAATAATAAAGTTAAACGTACATCTAAATCTTTAGGAGCTAAAGTTAAAGCATATAAAGTATGGTTCCATACATCAAATTTATGAGCAGGATTTTTATGCTCGCAACCTATCATATCTTTAATCTCCGGTACTAGTTTAAGTAATTCATCTAAATTATCATGAATTGATTCAAGAACATTGTCTGCCATTAATATATTATTTAGAGGCATTATATTCCTCCATATATTCATCAAGTAAATCTAATATTTCTTTAATACTCTTACTCTTACATATATTGTTTCTTAAACTACTACTATTAGGAACTCCTTTTAAATACCATGTAGCATGACTTCTTATTTCAAGTAAAGCTACCTTCTCAACTTTAGTTTTAACAAGTAAGTCTAGATGATGTTTAATCATATCTATTCTTTCTTTTACTGTTATTTCTTTTGGAATAGTACCATCTTCTAAATATTCAATGCATTCTTTAATAAGCCAAGGATTACCAAGAACACCTCTACCAATCATAACAGCATCACATCCTGTTTCTTCAAGCATTCTCTTAGCGTCATAACAAGATCTTACATCCCCATTACCAATAACAGGAATAGAAACATTTTCTTTAACTTGTTTAATGATATTCCAATCTGCTTTACCAGAATATCCTTGCGCTCTTGTTCTTGGATGTACAGTTATAGCACTAGCTCCAGCTTTTTCAATTACTTTAGCTATTTCAACAGCATTAATACTATCACTATCCCAACCGCTCCTTATTTTAACAGTTACTGGAATAGGAACAGCTTCTACAACTGCTTTTACTATTTCCCCTACTTTCTTAGGATTCTTAAGCAAGGCTGAACCTGCTTGAGCTCTTAACGCAACTTTAGGAACAGGACATCCCATATTAATGTCTATAATATCTGGATGCATATTATCATATATATATTTAGCGCTTGTTACAAAGCTATCAACATCACTACCAAATATTTGTTGAGCGATTGGTCTTTCAAAATCAGTCATATAAAGCATTTCAATAGTTTTATTATTTCCATAAGTTATAGCTTTATCTGATACCATTTCAGCATAAATAAGCCCACAACCCATTTCTTTTATAATAGTACGATATGCACTATTAGAAATACCAGCCATCGGCGCTAAAACTATATTATTTTTAAGATTTATATTTCCAATTTTAAACATAAAACCACCTATATAATTATACCATTTTATTCATTTATTTAAAAGAAAAAAGGTATTATGAATACCTTTTAAGCTACACTACCGCTATTACCGCTACCGCTTTCACTGCCACTACTGCTAAAAGCAGATCTCATAGAGTTAATCATCCCATATGCTATATTTTCACTCCATGCACTTACTACAGCTGGTGCACCAATTTCACCATTTTCTGTCATTACATAAACAAAATATTCTGGAAAAGGAAAACTAACGGAACCATTCGGAGTATCTTGCGCCATTGTTATGACACTTTCGGTAAAATTATTACCATCTAAACTTTTCCATACAGGTTGCTTTAATTGTTCCACACGATCACCTGAACCAAATAAAGCAGACGATATAGGATAATCATCACTTGTATATTGAATCGGAGATTTACCTAAATTCTTAGGGAATATGCATGACCTAAAATTAGATACAGGAGTTACGCAGTAGTAACTCCCATCACCCGCGCCACTTACACTTACATTTATTTTCGGTCTAATATTTGGCATTGGTCCAGTTTCAGATTCAGGATAGTCTTCAAGTTTAGCTGATAAAGTTGCTTCAATAGATATATTAGTTTTTGGTTCTACATCAGCCGATAATTTTATAACTGGTTTGTATTCAAAAACTTCTGGCATGCCCATAACATAGAATTTTTGACCGAAAAAGGAATAAAATTGTCCATATTCGTCTCCAGAACCTATTACATTACCGCGACCCATTAAAATAAATTCTATAGCATCTCCGTCGTCCACCCCAAGTCCTATTTTATCGGCCGCTAACCATCCAAATTCGCTTGGTAAATTTATTACACTACTTTGAATAGTTTCTAAAGATATTGGAGCATTAGAATTTGAATCTTCAGATGAAGAAAAAAACGGCGTATCAAATCTTGTAATTGATTTACCAACAAAACCTTCAAGTTCTGACTTAGTCAATAGTCTTACATCTGTATTCCATACACTTTTTAAATATTTAAGTTCAATATTCATGGCAAATTTATATATTTTACTAATACCGCTGACAGTTGGTTCTTCATCTTCCCCAAACATGTTTTGATATTCTTCACGAGCGTCCGCACTATAAACTTTTTCTGCAAATAGTGTATCCGCTAGCATTGCATCATAAGTCTTACTATTATCATCATAATTAAATATATACCAACGTAAGCAACTATTTAAGCTATGGCCGTTATAGGTATATCTATCTTCTGGGGTAGAATCTTCAGGACTACCAAACATTGCGCTCATATCAAAACTATAATTATAATCTACATCAGTTGGAGAACATGTTTCTTTAGTAACTGGATTATAATATAGTAATGTACCATCTACATAATCGCCTGCATTTAAAGTACAATCTCCTTTTTTGATCTTTAAATTACCTAAAGTTCCACTACCACAATATTCACCATCAGTTATATTTACTATTCTTATTTTGCCATCTCTTATCTCAATTGTTCCCTGCTTAAAACTATTATGTTCCATAGCAAGTCTTTCATCGTTATAAGTAAAGACAGTATTACTAGTTAAGGCCTCTGAAGCCATATACATTTGGGCAGCCTTAATTGCCTCATTTAAAGAAGCTTCAAAAGTTTTTCGTTTATTTCTTTCTATTGTACTATTTACAAAAGGAAACGCTATTAAAGCTACTATTCCTAATATAATAATTACCGTTAAAAGTTCTATAAGAGTAAATCCTTTTTTCATATTCTCACCTACTATCATTATAACATAAAAAAAGTAGTTGCAAAACTACTTTTCTTGATACTTATTTTTAATGTATTTAACTATTTCATCATATTCATTTTCTAGACGATTATATATTATTTCTTTTTCTAAATCATGGAGAATATCTTTAATTATTCGCGATGGTTTTATATTTAAAACCTTGCATATTTCATCACCATTGATTTTAATATCTTTGATATTTTTTATAGGTAAACTCATATATTTACGTGTAATTACTTTTTTATCCATATGATTTATTTCCGCTGCCATCGAAGCTATATATAAGTCACTTTTATATAATATATAATTATCAAAAGAATAATTTTTTCTAAAAACATTAATATTCTTAATTAATTCTTTTTCACTATTAGTAAATTCGTATTTATCTAAAACATCTAATTGAGCCCAGATACCTATTGAATTAGATGTTACTACAACCTCTTTCAAATTATTTAATTCAAGAGGTATATCTAAACCTAATTCTAGTATTAAACTAATACCATAACTAGCATTCATACTACTAAATATTTTATCTAATTCTTCTTTTTTGCGATGATAAGATAGTTTCTTTAGTAAATTAGCATTCTTTTTAATACTTTTCTTTAATTCTTCATCTAAAGAAAAATTAAGAATTGTCGCAAAACGAATTGCACGTAAAATACGTAAAGCATCTTCGGATATTTTAGTTCTAGCTGGTCCTACTGTACGTATTATTTTATTATCCAAATCCTCTTTAGCATTTAAGAGATCTATCATATTTCCACTTGAATCAATGCATAATGTATTAATTAAGAAATCTCTTCGACCTAAATCTTCATATAAACTATCAATATATTTTATTTTAACAGGTAATCTATTATTTTCATATTTGATATCCTTACGGAATGTAGTGATTTCAAAATGAATCTTATTATATATAACTGTTACTGAGCCATATTGTTCTTTAGGAAGCATACTATCTTTAAAGATAGCTTTTAAATCCTTAGGAGTTGCGTTAGTACATATATCGACATCAGCACTATTTCTTTTTAAATATAAATCTCTAGGGAAACCTCCAACGATATATGCTTTAAACCCGGCTTTTTCAATTAAACTAAGTATTTTTAAAGAACTATTATACATATGTCCCTCCTACAATAAAAAAAGGCTATAAAGCCTTCTTTTAATTAATTTAAAGCGTCTTTTAATTTAGATCCAGCTTTAACAGTTACTGCTACACGAGCAGGAATTTTAACTGCTTCACCAGTACGTGGATTACGTCCAGTTTTAGCAGCTTTCTTTTTAGCTGTGAAAGTAGCGAAACCAGTTAAAGTAACTTTACCTTCTTTTTTTAATCCTTCTGTAACTCCTCCAACGAAAGCTTCTACAGCTCTTGCTGCTTCTGCTTTACTCATGTTAGCTTCTTCAGCAATATAGTTTACTAAATCAGTTTTTGACATTTAAATTACCTCCATTTGTTGTCATTTTATGTAAGCACCACATCTACCTTGCTTACACTTAAAGAATAACATTTTTTAAGTGGTATTGCAATAGTTTTTTGTATTTTTTTGTTGAAAAATAAGGTTTTTTTGCTATTTTTACCCCTTGACAAAGGGCTTATTTTTTGCTTAAAACAAAAAAGTACATAAAAATGTACTTTTTTAGTATTCACAGTTACCTGGAGTTCTTGGATATGGTAATACATCTCTTATGTTTTCAATACCTGTTAGATACATAATAAGTCTTTCAAATCCCATACCAAATCCTGAATGATAACATCCTCCAAATCTTCTTAAATTCATATACCAATCTACAGTATCAACATCAACATTCATTTCTTTAGCACGAGCCATTAATTTATCATAATCATCTTCTCTTTGCGAACCACCGATTAATTCTCCAGCACCTGGAACTTCAAGATCAACAGCCGCTACTGTTTTATGATCAGGATTTTCTTTCATGTACCATGCTTTAATATCCTTAGGCCAGTTTGTGATAAATACTGGACTATTATAATATTCAGTAATGTATTTTTCATGTTCTTTAGCAATGTCATCGTCATAATCAGGATTAAATTCAAAGTTAACTCCACTATTCTTAAGTAATGTTATTGCATCATGATGAGTAATTCTTACAAAGTTTGAATCTAATAATTTTGTTAATTTTTCTTTTAATGTACTATCAACAAATTTATTTAAGAATTCAATTTCATCACTACATTTATCTAAAACATATTTAACAATATATTTAAGCATTTCTTCTTCAATATCCATTACATGGTCTAAATCACAGAAAGCTATTTCTGGTTCAATCATCCAGAATTCATTTGCGTGTGTTTTAGTATTTGAATTTTCAGTTCTAAATGTTGGACCGAAAGTATATATTTTCTTAAATGCTAAGGCAAATGTTTCACCTTGTAATTGACCACTACCTGTAATATAAGTTGGTTTATTGAATAAATCTTCTCTCCAGTCAACTTGTCCATCTACTTTTTTAATATCATTCATATCTAAAGTAGTTATTTTAAACATTTGATCTGGGTCTTCACATGCTGCTGTTGTTAAAAGTGGTGTATGTACATAAACATAATTATTATTTTGGAAATATTCATGAATTGCCATAGCAGCAACACTTCTTATTTTAAATACAGCTTGGAATAAATTTGTACGAGGACGAATATAAGCTTGTTCTCTTAAGAACTCGCGTGTTGGACGTCCTTTAGCTTGAAGAGGATAATCTTCATCACAATCCCCTTCTAATTTTATATTAGAAATAGATAATTCATAATCTTGTCCAGCACCTTCAGACTTAATAATACGTCCTGTTGCTGTAATAGCTGCTCCAATAGGATATTTAGCTATTTCTTCAAAGTTTGCTAGTTTATTTGTATAAACTAATTGTAAATGATTGAATGAAGTACCATCACTAAAATCTATAAAACCGAATTCTTTTTGCTTACGGTGATTTCTTATCCAACCCGATATAGTTACTTCTTCATCGATATACTTTTCAATATCTTTTAGTAAATCTTTTAAATCCATATTATTACCTCTTATCTATTTCTTCCTTAATTATTTTAGCAGTTAAACTAGGGTTAGCTTGTCCTCTAGTTTGTTTCATTACTTGACCTACAAAGAAGTCAAATACATTTCTACCTTTACGGTATTCTTCAATTAATTCTAGGTGTTCTTCAATTATTTTAATAATCATTGGTCTTAATGTATCTTCATCACCAATTTGTTTCATTCCTAATTCTTCTACTACTTTTTCTGGAGTTTTATCTTCTTCCATTATCTTATTAAATACTTCTTTAGCTTGTTTACTAGATATTTTACCTTCCTCAATCATATTGATTAAATCATATAATTTTTTAGGAGTTAAATATACTTCTTCAATAGTTTTATCATTATTATTTAAATATCCTAAAACCATTGTAGTCATCCAGTTAGAAGCAAGTTTAGGATTTGCACCTAATTCTACTACTTCATTAAAGAAGTCAGATATACTCTTTTCATTTACTAAGATAGTAGCATCATAATTATTCATACCATACTCTGTCATATATTTTTCTTTACGTTCTGTAGCAAATACTGGTATTTCACTTCTTATTTTCTCTATCCATGCTGGATCTAGTTTAAATTTAGGAATATTTGGTTCTACAAAATACTTATAATCAATAGCGTCTACTTTACTACGCATATAAACAGTAGTCATTGTAGTTTCATCCCAACGACGAGTTTGTTGTTCTAAAGAATCATAAGTACCATTCTCTTTCATTTCGATTTGACGACTAATTTCATAATTAATAGCGTCTCTTACACCACCGAAAGAGTTAACATTCTTAATTTCGACTTTAGTACCCCAGTTAGCTGGATCTTTACTATCTAAATCTTCATCCATTATTGAAACATTAACATCACATCTAATTTGTCCTTTTCTTGAATCAGCATCACTAATATTAGCATAACGATATATACTACGCATTGTTTCAAGGAAAGCTACTGCTTCATCAGCAGATGTAAAATCTGGTTCTGTTACTAATTCTAGAAGTGGGACACCTGCTCTATTGTAATCAATAGTTGAGTATCTTGAATAGTGATCAGTACTTGCAGCATCTTCTTCTAAGTGAATATTATTTATACGAACTTCACGGTATTCACCATTAAATTCAAATCTTAATTTTCCATAAATGCCAATTGGAGCTGGTTTAGTTTCTTGTGTAATTTGATATCCCTTTGGTAAGTCTGGATAATAATAATTTTTTCTTTCAAAATATACATATTCTGGTTGCTTACATCCTAAAGCAATACTTGCTAAAAGAGCTTTCTTAACAGCTTCTTTATTTACTACAGGAAGGATTCCTGGGAAAGCCATATCAACTGGTGATACATTACTATTTGGAATATCACTAAATGAATTAGCCGCACTTGAGAATACTTTAGTTTTTGTTTTACTAATTTCACAGTGCATTTCAAGTCCAATTAAAGCTTTATAACCCATATTATCTTACCTCCCTTGCAATTTGATTTTTATAATTCATATTGCTTTCAAGAGCGTATGCAATATTTAATACATTTTTATCATCATAACAGTTACCTGTTAAGTTAACACCTACTGGTAAACTATCGACAAATCCATTAGGAATTGTGATTGATGGGAAACCACCAAAGTTACCAATTTGTAAATGTTCTTCAAGAATAGTTGCATTCTCATCTAAAACATCTTTAGAACCATCTAAGTATTTAGCTGGTCCACTACCTACTGGTAATATGACAGCATCATATTCTTTAAATAATTCTTTCCATTTATCAACGATTAAACGTCTTACTCTTTGAGCATTATAGAAATATCTATCTTTATTAGCTGCTTGTAAAACGTATGATCCAATTACAAATCTTCTTTTGATTAATGGAGAAAATCCTTTTGTACGATAATTTTTCATCATATCTATATAGTTATCACCTTCACCACGAGGTCCGAAAGTAATACCTGTTAAGTTTGACATATTAGATGTAGCTTCAGCATCAGATATAACTACATAAACACTAGGTACAGCATCTAATAAAACTTTATCTACTGATACTTCATCTACAGTCATTCCTAAACTTCTACATAACTCAATTGTTCTATTAAAGTTAGCTAAATGTTCTTTTAATTCATCAGAAGCATTTGGATAATTTTCAATATCACAAATTTCTTTAACATAACATAATTTTTTACCTTGGATATTACCATCTAAATCAGCTAGAGTAATATTACTTGAATCCCAAGAAGTCATATCTTTAGGATCAATACCCTTCATGTTGTCAACAACAATAGCAGCATCCTTAACATTACGTGTTAAAACACCTAAATGGTCTAAACTACTAGCGAAAGGAAATACACCATAACGTGATATCATTCCATATGTTGGTTTATATCCAACTATTCCACAATATGCAGCTGGTTTTCTTATTGAATCACCAGTATCTGTTCCTGTTGCATAAGGATAAACTCCGGCAGCTACAGCACATGCAGATCCTGAAGAAGATCCAGCACACATTCTTTCTCTATCCCATGGATTACGAACTACACCAGTATGTCCTGTTGTACCTGTTCCACCCATTCCAAATTCATCCATTACAGTCTTATTAACCATAACAGCATGCGCTTGTTTTAAATTACTTATGCTTGTAGCATCAAAGAAAGGAATATAATCTTTTAATGTGTTTGATGAACCTGTTGATAAAATACCTTTTGTTGAATAATTATCTTTTATTCCACAAGGAATACCTGATAAAGGATTTTCTGTTACTTCTTCAACTTTTACATCATCAATAATTGTTACAAAAGCATTACATTTTTCTTGTAATTCATGTGATTTAGCTAAAGATTCTTTAATTAATTCTTCGCTTGTAACTTCCTTATTAACTAAAGCCTCATGTATTTCTTCAATACTTTTACTCATGTATTCCATATTATTCCACCACCTTAGGTACTTTAACTTCTCTATTTAAAGTAGAATCACAGTTAGCAAGTAAATCATCAATATCTACTGATTCTTCAACAACATCTTCTCTTAATTCATAAACAAAATCATCAAGAGCATGAGTCATTGGTTCTACTTCTTCAATATTTGGTATAGCATTAATTAAATCAATATTCTTATCAATCACATCAAATTCACTTAATACTAAATTAATCTCATCTTCTGTTAAACCAATTAATAGTTTATCAGCATAGTCTACAACCATTTCTTTAGTAAACTTTCCCATAATATTCCTCCTTTATATATAAAAAATCAGTAATCATCCACAAAGGGACGAATTACTGATCCGCGGTACCACCCAAATTACTACATAATCTATATAGTCTCTCTTTGATAACGGTTTTACCGATTAAACTTACTTATATTCAGTATAATAGCTCCTAAGTGTTCTTCATAATAATCTTAAATGTTAGCTTCCACCGTATCTAACTCGCTGTAAATAGTATTTATTACTACTCTCTTATTCAAAGCTTTTTATAAAAAAAAATGGCGCCTCTTGTAGGACTCGAACCTACGACCTAACGGTTAACAGCCGTGCGCTCTACCGACTGAGCTAAAGAGGCATTTAATGGCGCTCCCTGTAGGACTCGAACCTACGACCTAACGGTTAACAGCCGTGCGCTCTACCGACTGAGCTAAGGGAGCAAATCACTTGTACGTGTTTAATTATAAGATAAAATGCTATTAAAGTCAATAGTTTTTAAAAATAAAAAAGGAGAACTTATTTGCTCTCCTTTGGAAGTACTCCTTCAACTACTGTTGCTACATTTTTAAATTCAAAATTGTCTTTTAAAATAGATGTCATATCATTTAATTTAACAGTTGTTAAAGATGTTAATAAACCATCTATAATATCTTCTTTTGGTTCTTCAACAAATTTTAAATCAGCTACAGTTAATAAAGTATCACTTACTTTGTTAAAAATTACATATACACTATAAGAATAGTATTTTCCTTTAAAAATATGGAATTCTTTACCATTAACAGTTTTTTCATAATCACTTGTAAATAGATATTTAGCGCCTCCGAAAGAACTAGTTAACTTAGCTGCGCTATCTTTATCCATTTTGTAATTAACATTACTTAAGAAATTGATTGAAGCAGCCCACTTATTAGTCTCATCAAATAATAATAAATAATCACTATTTGAAGAATCTACATTCCAATTACTTGGTATATCTATACGATATTTAGAATATACAGCGCTTGATAATACTTTGCTTGCTTCAACAGGCTTTTCTTCTTTAGCAGGCGCTTGTTTTTTAATAACTACTAAGTATACGTTAGCTACTAAAGATAGTACTAGGAAGAATACTAATAGAATGATAGCAATTGGTGAAGATTTATCTTCATCTTTTTCTATTTTTTCTTCTTCTACTTTTTCATCTTTAATTTCTTCTTTTAATTCATTATCAATATTTACAGGTTCATCAACTATAACTGGTTCATTATCACTATTTTCTTTTTCTATTACTTCTTTTACTTCCTCTACAGGAATACGTGAAGTAGCTGGTTCATCAAAAGCATCAGTTACAATTGTAACTCCCCCATCATATTCATAATTTTCATCGATGTTGACAACTTCATCTTTAGGATCTTCTAATGAGATATCATCAAGTCCTAACATGAAGTCTATAACTTCAGCATCATTATCAAAATCTATTACTTCATGGTTATTATAACCAAACTCTTTTTCTAAACTTTCAAAATCTATAACTTCAACTGGAGGTTCTACAGCTTTTCTTTCTGAAAAGTCATCGATTGCTCCACAAAATCTGCATACATGTTCACCAGGTAATATAGGTGTTCCACATTTATTACAATCCATAATAATTGTCCTCTCTATAATGTTATTCCCCTAATTACAATTATACTTACTTTACATACAGTGTCAACACTTTACATTTACATATTTGTAAACATATGTAAATTAATTTTATGGATTTGGATTTAGGAATGGGTTATTTGAAGATATACTACCACAACTTCCTTCATCACTAATCATACAATCAACACATTTAGTTACATTACCAGCTTCACTTGAATCAGCAGCTAGTCCAGCCGTCCACTTAATTAATGCTATTACTAAGAAAAATAATACACCAGTTAATATTCTTGATATAAATTTTTTTCTAGCTTTAGTTATTGCGTCTCCATCATGAGCCATAACTGCTTTTAAGATATCGATACTACCCATAATAATTAAGACGAGTGGTAGTACAATTTGAAGAATTAATACTACAATTCTTGATATAGTAGCAAGAGGTGCTGGAATACTATATGATCCACATTGTAAATATTCATTATCTCCGTTTGCAGCAAACATTATCATTGCATTACTGAAAAATGCCACTAATGTAAATACTATATATTTAATATTCTTATTTTTTACCATAATATCACAACCTTACAAGGATATTATAACATATTTAAAATAAAAAATAAAAGACATAAATGTCTTTTATTTTGCTTCATACCAGTTATTTCCATATTCCATTTCAACCTTTAATGGAACATTTAACTTACATACATTTTCCATTGTATCTTTTAGTATTTCTTTTACTTTAGCAAGTTCATTATTCTTTGTATCAATAATAAGTTCATCGTGTACTTGAATAATTAACTTACTTTCTAGTTTTTCTTCTTTAAAGCGTCTAGCTACATCAATCATGGCTTTCTTTATAATATCCGCACTAGTTCCTTGAATTGGTGTATTTAAAGCCATTCTTTCTCCTTGTTGACGGATCATATAATTAGCATTACTTAATTCATTAATTACTCTTGTACGACCAAACAATGTCTTAACTGTTCTTGTAGCATAGGCTTCTTTAATTACATTATCCATATAATCTTTAATTCCTGGATAACTATTAAAGTAATTATCAATAAATTCTTTAGCATCTTTAACAGATATACCAGTATTCTCGGATAAACCATAAGGACTTATACCATAAATAATTCCAAAGTTAACTGCTTTAGCAATTCTTCTTTGAGTTTTAGTAACATTATCAATATCTATATTAAAGATATCACTAGCTGTCTTAGCATGAATATCTATTCCCTTTTTAAAGGCATCGATTAAAGTATCAATATTTGCCATATGTGCTAGAATACGTAATTCTATTTGTGAGTAATCACTACTCAAAATAACTGAATCACTACTTGGAATAAATGCTTTTCTTATTAAACGTCCATATTCATAACGAATAGGAATATTTTGTAGATTTGGTTCAATACTTGATAATCTACCAGTTCTTGCGACTGTCTGAGTATAAATAGTATGAATCTTTCCATCTTTATGAATATAATCTTTCATACCTTCAATATATGTACTATATAATTTAGCAAGCATACGATATTCAAGGATTAAATTAATTATTGGATGCTTATCTTTTAATTTTTCTAAGACTTCAGCTGATGTTGAGTATCCTGTTTTTGTTTTCTTACCGTGAGGTAAATTTAGTCTTTCAAATAATACCTCACCTAATACTTTAGGACTACTTATATTAAATTCCATACCAGCCATATTATAAATATCTTTACTTACTAATTCTAATTTGATGTTAATTTCTTTACCCATTTCATCAAGAACATTTTTATCGACATTAACACCAGCATATTCCATATCCCCTAGAACATAACTAAGAGGAAGTTCTATTTCATCAAGAATCTTATTTAAACCCATTTCATATAACTTGTTAGTAAATAATTCTTTACTTTCGTAGATAAACTTAGCTTTCATAATGGCATTATAGGCAACTACATCTATATTTGGTACCCCTTCTTTATAAGTTGTTTCATAAAAAGGAATATCATAGTCAAAAGAATTAGCTAAATATGAAATATCATCTTTAACATTATAATCAAGTAAGTATGCCGCTAACATAGTATCAAACGATACATTTCCAATATCAATACCTAAATATTTTAAAGCAACATACATCTTTTTAGCGTCATAGGTATACTTTTCTACATTTTTAAATAAATCTTTATTTTCTTTTAATAGATCAATTGGAATATAAAAGCTATCATCTTCATTAAATACACCAATACCTAATACTTCTCCTGTATGATAGTTAGAACCATACATTTCTAAATATAAGGCTGATGGTTTATTTAATTTTATATCCTTTATATTATCAATTACTTTAATATCAATTGGTTTAGATACTTTTTTAGTTTCTTCTTTTTTTAAGAATGAGAAGAATTCTAAATCTTCATAAATTTTATTTAATTTACTATGATCTGGACCTAAGTATTTTATATCTTCAATTGTTATATCTACAGGTACTTCCTTATATATAGTAGCTATTTCATATGACATATAAGCATTTTCTTTATCATTAACTAATTTATCATGCGTAGCTCCTTTAATATTATCAATATTTTCATAAATACCATCTAAAGTTTTATACTCTTGAAGTAGCTTTAAAGCTCCTTTTTCACCTATTCCTTTTACACCCGGAATATTATCAGAAGGATCTCCCATTAACGCTTTTAAATCAACTACTCTTTTAGGTTCAATACCATAATCTTCAAAGAAAGTTTTTTCATTATATCTTATATAATCTTTTTGTTTTAATAATTTAATATCAACATCATTAGATATAAGTTGAAGTAAATCTTTATCACTACTAATTATTGTTCCAACAAATCTTTCTTCATCATCACAATACTTAGCAAATGTACCTATAATATCATCAGCTTCATAATTATCAATTTCATAGTACTTAATACCCATACATGTTAATAATTCTTTTGCTTTAGGAAATTGAACTTTTAATTCGTCAGGAGTTTCGATTCTTCCTCCTTTATATTCTTTATATTTTTCATGTCTAAAAGTTTTGCCTTTATCAAAAGCTACAATCATGTATGTTGGTTTTTCTTCTAAGATTATTTTATTAATCATATTAGTAAAACCAAAAAGTGCATTAGTTGGAAAACCTTTACTATTTTTCATGAAGTTACCATTATACGCAGTAGCATAATAACTTCTAAATAATAAGTTATTTCCATCTACTAAGATAATTTTATCCATATTATCACCCTATTAATATTATAACATAATAAAAGAAACTCTAAAAAGAGTTTCTTTATATTACATATCAAATAATGATAATTGGTTAGATTCAGGTAAGTTGTCTAAAGCTCCTAATAAACGAAGTTTCTCAAGAGCAGTCTTATTTACCTTACCTCTTGACATTAGATCTTCTTGAGACATAAATGGTGATTCATTACGTGCTTTAATAATTTGTTCAGCTACGTTATCACCTAGACCATCAAGAGCTCTAAAAGGTATAATTAAACCTTTCTTATCATCAGTGATAACAAATTTCTTACCATCTGATTTTTCAATATCAATGTTTTTGAAATAGAATCCTCTTAAGCACATTTCAAGACATAAGCATAAAGTTTCTCTTGTATCTATTTCCTTGTTAGTAGGATTTGGCATAGCATCTATTTCATCAATACGACTACGAATAGCGGCAGCACCACCAATCATCGCACTTATATCAAATTGATCACGACGAATTGATAAATATGCACAGTAATATAAGATTGGATGATGTACTTTAAACCAAGCTATTCTAAAGGCACTTGTTACATATGCAGTAGCATGCGCTTTAGGGAACATGTATTTAATCTTACGACATGATTCAATATACCATTCTGGGATATTGTGTTCACGCATATAAGTTGCATGTTCTTTCCAAGCTTCTGGATCTTTACTTGGTTTTCCTTTACGAACAAATTCCATTATCTTGAAGGCTTTACCTGCTGGTAAACCCCATTGCATTAAGTTAACCATGATATCATCACGACATCCGATTACATTTTTAAATGGAACTTGAATATTACCATTTTTATCTGGTGTACATAAATCACGAGCATTACCTAACCATACATCAGTACCGTGGGATAAACCTGATATTTTAATTAGTTCGGCAAATGTTGTTGGTTTAGTTTCTTCAAGCATTCCAAGAAGGAATGATGTACCAAATTCAGGAACTCCTAATGTTCCGGTTGGGCAATATTTAACACCATCTTTATTTAAACCACGAAGGTCATTTCTATTTACTCCTAATACTTCTGGACCAGTAAAAATCTTCATGGTATCTAAGTCACCTAAATCAATTGTAGTTACATCAATACCCGATAAATCTTGTAGCATACGTAAAACTGTTGGATCATCATGTCCTAGTATATCTAGTTTTAATAAGTCTGCTTCAATTTTATGATAATCGAAGTGTGTCGTACGCCATGCACTTGACGGATCATCAGCTGGATATTGGAATGGTGTGAAATCCCATACATCTTTATATCCTGGAACTACAACAATACCACCTGGATGTTGTCCGGTTGTTCTTTTAACACCTGTACAACCAACAGCTAAACGTTCTACTTCGCAAGTACGGACATCACTCTTAATAACACCTTTCTTCTTTAAGTCATCCTTCGAAGGTATCTTAAGGTTTAAACTGTCCGTAATTGATTTTAAACGTCCATATAAAACTTCTTCAAAATAACCTTGAACATATCCAAAAGCTGTTTTATCAGCAACAGTACCGATAGTACCAGCACGATAAACATTATCTGTACCAAATAATACTTTTGTATATTCATGAGCAGATGCTTGATTATCTCCTGAGAAGTTAAGGTCAATATCTGGAACCTTTTCTCCAGCAAAACCTAGGAATGTCGCAAATGGCATATCATTACCTTGATGTACCATTAATGTTTTACATTCAGGACATTCTTTATTTGGTAAATCAAAACCACTTGGATAGTTCTCAGAATATGGAACTCCATTTTCATCTACAAATTCATTATGATGACATTTTGGACAGTAATAATGAGCTGGAAGTCCATTACACTCTGTAATACCCATCATACTAGCAACAAACGAAGATCCTACTGAACCTCTCGATCCTACCAGATATCCGTCATCATTAGAATGTTTAACTAGTTTTTGAGCAATTAGATAGATAACGTCAAAGCCTCCACCGATAATACCAGTTAATTGTAACTTAGCTTTTTCTAAAGCTTTATCATTATCTAAATCTGGTTCTTCTCTTAAAACTTCTTCCTTCTTTAATTCAACAATAGCGTTATAACCACCCATTATTTTTTCGTGAAGATAACTAGAGAACTTTTCTTCTTTTTCTTCTTCACTCATATCAGGATATTCATTATCCATTTTATCTTTAACTAATTTAGTTATTTTATCGCCATAGAATTCTTCAGCAATACGTACCTCAATATTACGAGGTAGTGGATCACCATACATACTATGAGCTTTTTCAAATACTAAGTCACGACAAGTTTCTTGGGAATTTTCAATAATTGGTGAATATGGTTTTTCTGGATATACAATTACTTCTATCTCTTCTATTGCATCAATTATTTTATTTGGATTAACTACAACTATTTCATTAATTAATTCTTCATCTTCTAAGAAAGCAAATTCATCTTTCATTTCTTTTGTTGTTCTAAAGAATTGGTTTGGAATATGAGTCATTTCAGGTAATTCTTTATCAAATTCACTTAATAACTTATATTCATTATTATTACTATCAAAACTAATTACCTTAGCTGTTTCAAGTTTTGATAAAGCTGCATGTATTTTAGCTAATTTATCTTCAGCCTTAATAGAAGAATCTTTTTCTAACATAAATAACTCATTAAGATTATTTTCTGTTAGTGGTACTTTCTTAATTACCGCTAAAGCATAAATATATTTTAAAACTGTTATATCAAAGTCTTCTAAATTACCTACAACATTAGCTTTCTTTATTAAACTATCGACTATATTAGTAGATAGATTAAATTTACCTGTACCAAGATATCTTGCTAATTGATGTCTTCCTTTACCTGGAACATTTTGATTAACAATTATTTCACGATAAATAAGATCATCTTTATTTAAGTTATGTACATCTCCTGTTGCAACTATTAATTTATTTATCTTTTTAGCACAATTAATTATCTTAATTAAACATTTCTTTAAATGTTCAATATTATTAATATCATGTCTCTTTAATAAATGAATATAATTGTTTATTGGTTGAACTTCGATATAATCATAGAACTTCATAGCTTCCATTAAATCCTCTTCACTACGAGTTTCGGCGATATAGAAAATTTCACCATTTAAACAAGCAGAACCTACTAAGATTCCGTCACGATATTCATTAATCAATTTTCTTGGTATTTTAGCATTTCTATCAAGGAAATTAGTATTGGCAAAACTTACTAATTTAAAGATATTCTTTAAACCAGTTTTATTCTTCGCTATTAAAGTAACATGTTTTAAATTGTCATATATATTGGCAATATTCTCTGTCTTAGTTTTACCTGGAATATTTTCATACATTTGTAAATTATCATCATCACATAATGGGAATTTCCATACATAATCTTTATTGTTATATTTACTAAATGGATATTTTGTATCATCAGGTAATTCTTCATTCTCTAAAACAGGACGAATATAATTCTTGTATGTACAAAGATCCCCGATATTTTCACGATACTTAGGATTATTATCAAAAGCAAGTTCTTCAAGTAAAGCTAAATTATTAAAGTCTTCAATCTTTTTAATACCTTCTACTTGATTTAGCATCTTACTAAAGATATACGCTGTATTTTCTGAATCGACATCAGCTCCGTGGTGTTTACCTACATATACATTAATAGTAATTGTAAATTCTTCTAAACCACTATAATACTTAATATTAAAAGTATTTAAAGCTGGATGCAATTTATATTCATTTTCATATGTATCTTCAGCATTTTCAATAACAACACTAATTTTATTTGCCTTACTTGGCTTATAAATAGTATCAATATAATATTCATTAGTTTTAGATTTATAAGTAGTTTCTGTTGCGATATCTTTTTTAGAAACTTCTTTAGTTCTAGTTTTTAAGATATCTACCCCATCTACTTTAATACTCTTAATAGTAGGATCATTTATGATAGTTTGACTATCTTCATTTTCTACTTCTTCATCTTCTTCACCGGTATCTATTCCATAATTTTTACCTAATGCTTTTAATGAATGTTTCTTTAAATCTCTATTAATTACCCTTGATAACATAAGAGTATCAATAATAGGATTTTCTAGTTTACCTAAATCATATTTATAATATGCCATATCAAGCATATTTTTATCGAAGCGAGCATTATGCGCTACTAAAGGATAAGTACCTATCCATTCTTTAAACTTCTTAATTGCTTCTTCTTCATTTAGTGAATCTTTTACATCATCATCAGATATACCTGTTAGACGTGTGATTGATTCATCAATATGGCATCCTGGATTAATTAATTCATCAAAACGATCAATTACTTCCCCATTACATACTTTAACGCCACCTATTTCAATAATTGAATCCCCTAGACCTGGATTAAACCCTGTTGTTTCGGTATCGAATACAACATAGGTATTACCTTTAACTTTTTCTTTATTAGGATTAAAGCATACATTTAAGAAACTTTCACATAATTCAAGTTCAACACCATAGCCGGCTTTAAAAGGTTTATAGTTTTTCTTTTCTTCCTTCAATTCCTCAATTATCTTTTCTAGTTCCTTAATTCCTTCTTCATTACCAGTTTTTTTAATTTCTTCTATTGATTCTTCATTTTCTTTGATTTTTTTATCTATTTCTTTTTTCTTATCTTTATTATACTTAGTTACAACATCAAATACGTGTGGGAATGCTTGAACACCATCATGATCGGTGATTGCAACACCAGCATGTCCCCATTTAATTGCTTGATTAACTAAAGCAACTTCATCAATTACACCGTCCATTTGACTCATCATCGTATGAGCATGTAATTCTACTCTTTTTTCTTTTTCTTCGTCTTTTCTTTCAATAACTGGACTATCTATTTGTTCGTAACTTCTTAATTGAAATACATAATCATGAGCGTAATTATCAAGTCTTACTTGTCCTTTAAAGTAATACCAATTACCCTTCTTTAATTCTTTTGAATATCTTATTAGGTCATCTTCATCTTTCGCAAAACACTTTGCTAAAATAGAAGAAGTATTATCACTTATCTTAAGAGTTACTAAATAGAATTCTCCTCCATCTTTTTTCTTTAATGTATCAAAAGATGCATCGAAAATATAAGCTTCTAGTTCAACACTATTTTCATCTTGATTAATTGAACTAATTGAAACAATACCATCTCTTTTATAGTTAACTTTTTTCTTAGTTGGATATTTAGGTTTTGCTTCTTCTACTTTTTCTTCTTTAACTGGTGGAATATAAGTCTCCGCTATTTTTTCTTTTTCTTCTTTTATTTCTTCTGATACTTTATTATTATCTTTATTTATATTTAATTTAAATTTAATATCAAATCCTGCTTCATATAATTTTTCAGTTAATTCCTTATTAACTTTATCAAAAATCATTTTTTCAGCTTTATTATTAACATCGATAGCAAGCACTCCATCAACTACATTCGTAGGTATACTCGAAAACATTTTTAGTGATGGTGTTGTTTTAATATAACTACTTAAAAAATATTCATAATATTCATTAAAATATACATAATCAACATTTTTAATAGATAAAATAAGTTTTACTTTATAATCGCGATACTTCTCTCTTGTTTCAATTACTGGATATGCTTTTTTAAGGACATCTCCAAAATATAAGTATTCTTCAAGAGGAAGCGGTCTATTTAAGATAATTAGGAATTTAGTTGTTTCTTCTTTAGTTGAGATAACAATTTTACCTAGTTCACTATCTTTAAATAGAATATACTTATCTTTATCATAATTAATTTTATTTAAAAGTAATTCTAATTTATCTTGCATGCTATCACCTTCTATATATTGTACCAAAATAATCTTTATTTTTAAATAGGAAAAAAGAAAAAGTAGAGATATTCTCTACTTAAACATCCAACCATTTGGAAGACGTCTTTCACCTGTCTCACTATAACCGCATGGTTTATTGACTAACTTGTTTTCAACAACTAATGTAGTTGATGCCCCACCATCCATATTAACAGCATTATAAGCGCCATATCTTTCTAGAAGAGTAATGATATCACCCATTTCAAGGCCGCCTCGTCCATTCCAATTATACTTATTAGTACCATTACCATCGACAACTAGGAATAAAACAATTCCGTCTCTTCTTTGGGCTAAGATAGTACGAGGATTAATTCCCCAACCACCATTACCATATACTTTAGCAGATACACCATTTACAATTAAGAATGGTCCAAATTCAATAGCATCTTTTATACCGTTAGCAATAGCGTTATTTGCAGTAGTATAAGATAAAACCAATATGCCATCTTTATTAAAACCAGCTAATTCTCTAGTTCCATAACCACTACCATACAATAGTTTTCCATCTTTAATAACTACACCCGCAGGTATACCGCCATTGCCTGTTCCTGCTACTCCAGAACTATCAGCATCAATAAATCCTCCAGCATTAATTGCAACTTTAGCTTTATGATCACTAGCCATTGCTGTTAAATACTGTCCCGATTGTCCTACATATGTTGAAAGCATTAATTCAACTCTTGTTGGATCATACATTGCTACTAAAAAGCAATTATATCCCTTATGCTGAAACTTAATTAACTTATAGTCTTCATCTTTCTCATGCTCTAGTAATTCTTTTTCATAATGAGAAGCAAAACTTATATCTTCATCACTACCAATTACTATCTTAGAAGCATCGGTTCCAAAACTAAAATTAGATATTTTATTTTTACTTAATACATTATTAATAGTTTTTTCACTATAGAAAGTTCGGGCTATCCATTTATGTGACATTGTTGTCATAGCTGTCGTTATAACAAAATTCTTAACATAAGGAACTGCATATACTAATATAAAACAGATAATTGCAAGCATATCTAATACTCCAAGTAAGATAACATACTTTTTATTTGACTTTTTCTCAGACATTATTTTTTCAGTTTTTATTTTCATCTTACTTCACCATATATGGATCAGTTTTTAATCCTGTTCCACTTTCTATTACAATGTCTGGTTTTAAGTATATTACTGGTCTTACTTTATTAGTATCACTTACACTACCTACATAAGCTTTATTCTTATCTAATTCATAGATAGTATTATCAATATCACTTGCTCTTGTCATCATATAATAGTTATCCACAGTATTAATAAATAAATCACCAATATTCATTAATCCAACATATAAATTAACTTTACTACTATTTATACTAGTATAATTATAGTTTGTTTTCTTACTATAGATTCCATTATAGAAATCATGTTTAATAATTAGTTCTTTATTATCTAAAGAATTATAAAAATCTTCGTTTAAATATTTACCAATACCATTATTTAAGTTAATACTATTACTACTTCCGTAAGATGTTTCATAATCTTTATTATCAACTTTAATAACTCCATCCATAGCAACTTTAACATATTCATCAGTTTTTTCAATTATTTGCCAGTTATAATTACTGTAAGTTATATAACTACCAATATATTTATCTTTAAGCATATTACTAGTAATTGTATCTAGGTTATATGGTTTTTCCTTAGAACCATCACCACTCATTACTTTAGTATCCCCTTTTACAGTAATTAAAGCTCTTATACCATAAGGATAATATACTTCTCCTGAAGAAACTACACTATTTAGTTTACCTTTATTATATACATACCAAGCATTATTCTTTGTATCTATATTACTTAACCAGAAATATGAATTATTATTTAAATAACTATATTCCGCTCCAGCATCAATATAATCAGATGCGGATAAGATACCAATATTTTTTTCAGCTTTTTCTGTACAATTAATATCTTCACTAAATACCTTATTTATACAAATATTACTAGGTACAATTATATCTTTGTTACTTAAATTATTATAATAATTTTCTAACCACTTACTAACATAGGAATTATTATAGTTAGTATTAATACCATATACTAAGATAGTATCATTACTATCTCTTACCATTCTGACATTTTTATTATCAGTTCCAACTACACGCCAAAGTAATCCTGAATATAAAACATAATTATTTATATTCTTTCCTTTAAAGATGTAGTCTTTATCTTTCTTATATAAACCATCACCTATCTCAGTTATATTCTTTTCAAGAGTAACTAGTTTATATAAATTATCATCTTTTTTAATAGATGGGTGCTCCAATTTATAGTATTTTATAAATCTTGCTGCATAAATTATTAAGCATGATACAAGAAATATAATACTTACTATTATAAAAATAGTCTTTATCTTATTTTTCATTTATTAAAGAAACGCCATTCATCTCAGATGGTTTTTCAAGTCCCATTAATTCAAGTAATGTTGGAGCAACATCACATAAACTACCATTATTTAAAGTAATTCCCTCTTTAGTTACAATACAAGGAACTGGATTAGTAGTATGTGTAGTACATGGGGTATGATCTTCATACCACATCATATCACAGTTACCATGATCCGCTATAATCATAAGAATTCCCCCAAGACTATTAATCTTGTTATATATTTTACCTATGCATTCATCCATAGCTTCAACTGCTTTAACAGCAGCTTCATAATTACCTGTATGACCTACCATATCACCGTTAGCTAAATTCATAACTGTAACATCATAATTTTCTACTTCTTTTAAGAAGGCATCAGTTACTTCATAAACACTCATCTCAGGTTTTAAATCGTATGTAGCTACTTTAGGTGAAGGAATAATAATCTTTTTCATGTCATCATATTCTATTTCTTTTCCACCATCAAAGAAGAATGTAACATGAGGATATTTTTCTGTTTCCGCTATACGTAATTGACTTATATGATGATTATGGAAATAATCAACTAATATATTATCTAAATCTAAATCATCAAAAGCATGAGGTGCTAAAACTGTTTGAACTACAGGAAACATCGTCAAGACATGTAAGTTATTAAAATCTTTTAAAATAAGATTTTTTTCTTTTGCTTGTTCTCTATAAACATCTGGATTTGTAAGACAAGTAAACATCTCTCTTAAACGATCTTTTCTAAAATTAAATGTTATTACACCATCATTATCATTAATCTTACCTTCTCTAATAAGACAAGGTAGTAAAAATTCATCAGTAATATCTTCCTTATAATTACTGTTTATCATTTCATCAATATTAATAAATACAGGGGCATTTCCATAAACAATAGTGTCGTAACTTTTCTTTAATCTATCAAAGTTATTATCTCTATCCATGGCATAGTATCTTCCTGATATCGATGCAATCTCCCCTATACCTGTTTCACTAATCTTATTTTCTAATTGCTTTATGTATTTTAAAGAACTCTTAATATCAGAATCTCTTCCATCAGTAAATAAATGATACCTAACATTAGTAATATTATTCTTTTTACACATATCAATAAGAGCAAATAAATGGTTAATATGTGAATGAATTCCACCATCAGAAAGTAACCCTAAAATATGTAATGTTGAATTATTATTTCGAACATGACTAATTAATTTTAATATTTCTTCGTTTTCAAAGAAACTACCATCGCGAATAGCTTCATTGATTCTTTCGATTGGTTGAGTTGCTACTCTACCTGCTCCAATATTCATGTGTCCTACTTCACTAGTACCCATTTGTCCCTTAGGAAGGCCAACGTACTCTTCTGAAGCATTTAATATTGAATGCGGATATTTATCCATCAACATATCAAAATTAGGCTTATGAGCATTTTTAAAAGCATTTCCATCACTAGATTCTCTAATTCCACAACCATCAAGAATACATAATACTAATTTCTTCATCCTATCACTCCTATTATATAATTATACAATAAAAAGAGCGTGAAATCTATATTTTCACGCTACTTCTTTATTAGTTGTCGAACATCAATATTAGGATCATTATATAATGTTAAACATTTTTCTCTTATTCCAATTTCAAAATCATTGCTTCTTACTAATTCGCCATCGATACAAGCTGTTAGAATACTTGGTGATGAAATACGTATATTTTTTATTTTAGAAATATTAACATATTTATCCGTAGTATGTGTTTGCTTAATAACTTCAGTAAGTAGTTTAACTAATTTCAATGTGTTTAATTCGTCTACAACTGTTAAATCTAAGAATCCATCATCTATTTTAGCATCAGGGCTTATTCTAAAACCTCCACCGTAATATTGACCATTCATTACAGTAATCATTGTTTTACGAAAAGATGCTAAGTCAATTTCTAATTCTTTACTCTTATAATTTAAAATTGTATAAATAATACTTAAATTATATATCATATTTCGCGGAATATATTTCTTTTTAAATTTTTCCGCATTTATTCCTATATCAGCATCGATACCTATTGAAAAAGAATTTATAAAATATTCATCATTAGCATAACCAACATCAATAATCTTTTCCACAGTATTATCATTTGATTTATAAAAGTCATTACCCGAACCTGAAGGGACTACACATAGTTTAGCATTCTTACCTACTAAACCATTTACTATTTCATGTAATGTACCATCCCCACCAATACTATAAACAGTATCTTTATCCGTAACATTATTTTTTACGTAGATTGTAGCATCACCCTTACATTTTGTTGGATAGATAACTACCTTTTCATTTGGGTATATATCTTTTATTTTGTTTGCTACCTCTAAACCTTTACCATTTCCAGCTTTAGGGTTAACTATAAGTATCTTAGCCATTATATCACCAACTTAAGTATAACATAATACAAAAAAAATAACCACCTAAGTGGTTATTCATCAGCAAAAAAGTCATCGAAGAATTGATCATCTGTTACATAATTATTATCAATTATGATATTATCTTCATCTTCTTCTTCTTCTTTTTCTTCTACTTCTACTTTTTGAGGAATAATTACTTCTTCTTTAACCTTTATTTCTGGTTGTTTTGGTTTATTTACTTCAGGTATCTTTACTTCTTCAAGAATTGGTTCTTCAATTATCTTGACTGGTTCAGTTTCCACAATTTGGTCAAATAATTGTGGTTCTTCAATTATTTCCTCTTTTTCTTCAACTACTTCTTCCTTCTTCTTTTCCTTCTTTGGAGGAAGAGGTTCTTCCTTAACAGGAACGATAAAATCAAAGAAAGTAGAATTATTATTTGAATCTTCAGCTTTTACTGGTTCAATTGTTGCTACCTTTTCTACTATTGGTTCTACTACTGGAGTAGCTTCTACTACTGGAGTTTCAATCACTGGTTCTATAGTAGGTACAGGTTCCGCAGTTGGTAAAACTATATCAACTGGTTTAGCAACATTATCAATCTTAATATCTTCAATTACAGGTTCCTTAGCAGCTTTCACTGGTTCAACTGGAGTTGCAACTGGAATAACTGGCTTAGTTTCAGTTTCTTTCTTAGCTTCCTTCTCCTTCTTTTGAGCTTCTTTTTCAGCTTGTTCTTCAGCTTCTAATTCTGCAATCTTAGCATCAATACGTCTAACCATTTCATCAACATCAAATCCACCATTACCTGGTTTATTATTTGATGATTGGAAAGGATTAAATGGCATACCTCCACCATTATTACTACTACTTGCATTATTACTACTATTTCCACCTGTTATATTATTAAACATTGAAGCAAATTTTGCTTCTTTTTTAGCATCAACGAATTTCTTAATATCAAATACGTTAACAGGAATTTTTTCTCTAACTGGGTATGAGGCTAAACCGTAGTTTTTACCCCAACTATTATCTTTTACCATCTGCCAGTTAGGAGTTAATTTTGTCTTAAATGGCATCATACGAATACGAAGCGCAATTAATGTCCACTTAGGTAATCTTTGCAAATCAGATACTGTAACAAGTGGTCTTGAATCTGTTTTATCCTTATCTTTAGATTTAACTTCACCACACATTTTAGAAATTTCTTCAAGTGCTTGAAGTTCACTACTAATTAAATAAAGGATATTACCACAGTTACCTTTAATTGTTTCACCATTTTCTTTACCATATACTTCATATAATTGGGCAAAGTTTTGAATAACAAATGTAAATCTAATAGCACGGCTACGTGCTGCAGTAACCATCGTAGTTACGTCTTTTAAAGGTGGCATATTAGCAAATTCATCAAGAATGAAATTTGTTTTGTATGGTAATTTACCACCATTTTCTTGAGCAACCCTAATTAATGTTTCATAACATTGCTTTAAGAAAATTGTAACTAATGAATGATATGTTTTCTTTTCATCTTGAATAACAATGAATACTGCTGTTTTCTTTCTTCCGATATCTTCCATCGCGAAGTCACTATGTGATAACATCTCAGATAAATTTTCTCTTGATGAGAATAATTTTATCTTTTGCTTAAATACTGAAAGGATACTACTCTTTGTTTCGTTAGGAGCCATAATAGTACTTGCAACATTGATGTATGCAGGACTTGCTTGATCCTTATAACTAAAGTATTCTTTCATATATGTTGTGTTACCACCAACTTTATCCTCGCCGGCAGTAGTCATTAAGTTAATACTATTTAAATTTATTTCTTCTGCTTTAGCATCTTCAAATAATCCTAAAGAAAGACCAGTAAAGTAGTCGGCAGAAGTTTTTTCCCAGAATGGGTCTTGATTCTTAGCATTTTCATCGTAAAGAATATTAGCAGCTAAGTCTTCAAGTAATTCACAGGCTTTATCTGAATCACCTGCTTTATATAATCCATAAGGTAATGTAAATGGATTCCAACAATTACCATTTTGTGGATTACGGAAATTTAAAAGAACAATATTATATCCCTTTTCTTTTAACTCTAAAGCATTCTTTTCATAAATTTCACCTTTTGGATCGGTGATAATCATTGATTCGCCTTTTTTAGCTAATATTTTAACCATTGGTTGAATTAACATTTCTGTTTTACCAGATCCAGTAGAACCTATAATAAGGTTATGATATTCACCAGCATCAACCCAAATCTTTTTACCATCATTTAAGATAGGAATACCGGCATATTCACTACTTGGAGCTAAAGCATCAACGCAATTTAATTCTTTTTTCATTTCTTTGTCTGTTGCCCATCTTGAATATCCTTTTTCACTCTTAGCTTCAGCAGAGAAACCAATACCTTTTTCTCTATCAAAGAAATAAGAAGAAACACTCATGATTATTGCCGCTAATGCAAAAATAAAAATTGCAAAAGTTGGTAGAATGAATTCTGGTGTAAACGCAGGTAATGGGTTTAGACCATAGAATGTACCATATTTAGAAAACTCTGATAAATTCAATACTGCAATAGCTGACATATAAAATAACGCTATACAGAATAAAATAAATATCATCCAATCCTTAGGATCGGCTCTAAATTTTAGCTTCACAGTATCCCTCCTTAAAATTTATTTGCTTTTTCACTTCTTCTACTAAAATATCTTACTATAATTGCAGCAACTAATACTACTGCTAGTACACCTAAGATACCGGGAATTATCCCTTTATAATTATAATACCACACATGTTCCTTTTTACTAACAACAAATGTAATATTTTTTTCAGCATAATTATCCTTTGTAATATTCCACTTGTATGTTCCAAGGAAATTTGAATCAGCATTATTTTCTTTTACTATATTATATGTTTTAAAACTGACTTCAAGATTATCAATATCCATATAACTATAAGTCATACAGTTAAAGCCTTTACTTGTCCCTATATAGTAATAATCGTCATCTTCTTCAACACTTATCGTATTAAAACAATGACTATAAGCATAATTGTTTTTTAAGATAGCTAATGTCTCATTTTTAATTTCCATAAATGCACTACTATCTTTAATTTTTAATTTATAACTCTTAGCTGGTTTAATAGAATATAAAACATTTTCATAAGACCCTTTATAATTTTTATCATAAGGAATTACAATAGTTTCATCTACCTTACCATTATTTATACGAAGATTATATTTAACACTACAACCAGATACAAGGAAGATAATTGCAACTAAAAATATATACTTAATTTTCTTCATATTATCCTCCTAATCTAGTAAATAAATATATCCTAAGAATGTATATCTGTTGCTACCAAGATTCTTCATCTGACTTATTGATAAAGTTCTTGATTGCCATCCGATACATGAGCAAGTTCCTGGGCAAGATTTACCACCATTATTTTTAACCCATCCATCAGTTACTGTTACTTTATCACCATTAACTTCTTCAACAATCGCAACGTGTCCATATCTTGGATGAGAAGAATCACAGTTATGACCATTATAATAACTTGTACATCCAGCGGTTGTCCAATCATAAGCAACTATTGAACCTTGTTTTGGTTTTGTATAGTCACTACTACTTCCAAATACTTGTTTTAATTGAGCACTTGCCCATTGATTTCCATTTCCATGGAAACTTTGAAGAGCACTAATTAATTGGCTTCTTAAAGCAGTATCTGTAACTGATGTACCTATTATTTCCATAGCTCTACTCTTTGCATACCAAGCACATTGGCCAACATTACTATCACTATTATATGGTGCTTTAAAGTAAGTATCATTACATGTTGGAGCAGCTACTCTTATTGGCATTTCACCATGTTCACCAGCTACAAGTCCCTCAGAGAAACACTCTAAAGTACCTTGACTTATACCACCAGTTTCAATATCAATTAACGAAATATTATCAGTATAATATTTAGCTAAAATACTCTTATAATCCATACCGTTAGCTGCATCTTCGCCAGATTGGTTTTGACCCATACAACTTCCGGCTGCACCAGCACTTATACATTGACTTAATTCGGCACGATATTGACCTCTAAATGCTGTTGCTGTTGTATTATATAAAAATTCTCTTTTTATACTTTGATACCAACTTTTCATTTGAGCAATTGATTCGCTTGACTGAGCTGGTTTTGAACTACGACATCCTGTATAGACATCACAGAATGTTTGTTGATAAGTGTTATTTATCATACTAACATAATATTTACCATTTTCGTATTTTAAACTTACATTACCATTTCTTGTAAATACATATGATTGAATAGCAACCATATTAGCCTTTACTTTTTCAGCAGGTGCTGAACTAGTCGCAGATATTTCATTATATGCTACACCCATAACATAATCTTCAAAAGACATTTCTGTTGGTGCTGCAGCACATCCTGAAATACTTGATCCACAGCTACTTGGGTACAATTTAACATACAAATTATTTATTTCATTAATGCCGAACGGCAAGGCCACCTTAGTATCATCACCCTGTGTATCAGAATATACATAGTGACATTCTCCTTCGCCATCTGTACCATCATCTTCCATTAAATAGCCATATAATTTCCTTTGTTCATACATTTCTATAACTATTCTATTTACATCATCCTCGGTATACTTACCATCCGAGAAGAATGTACCTGGAACATATACTTCTTTTAAGTATTTTATAAACTTTTCGTCATCTTTAACTAAAGTAATTGTAGGAGCTGGAAAAATAGCAAATAAACTTTTACTTTCATTTGATTGACCTGCGCAATCTCCCGTACAACCACTATTAATTTGATTATTCATTTCTTCATCTGTACCAAAATTTTTTATTATTTCAATAAATTCTAGTACTTCATAAGCCATATTACGAGCATAGTATTCATAATATCCATCCATTCCAGGATATTCCGCTTTTAATTTTTCATAATTAGCTACTGCTTTTACTTTACTTAATAAATTGAATGGATTTAAGGCATCAAATGTTACTGTTACCGTTCCGCCTAAGAAGAATGAAAGAAATTCTCCCCATTTTACAGCAGCTTCAGTAAGTGTATAAGTACCCATTGAAACTTTTACATCAAAGAGATGACCTAAAAGTCGACGATGTCCTAAACCTAGCACCGGTTTAATTGAACCTAGCTTATCATTAGCAACGTAATAGAATGTTTTTAATCTCGTTGCTTCTAGAAATTCAGGGAATAGTGCTTCACTATCTTGTTCATTACCTACACTAGTATCAGTTTCACCTTCATCTTCATCATAAATCCCAGGATCTAATACGTGATTATAATGAATAATAGCGGCTATTAAAGCCTTATCTATTCCATCTGCAGAGTGTCTTCTTGCTTCTTTATCTTCTTTAACCATTGTTTTGAAAAACTCTTCTTCTTCTGTATTCCATCCATCTCCAGTTAAAAAATTTTCTAATTTTTCTGAAAACTCATATACATTAGTTAAAGCGTTATCTACTTTTTCCTTAACTACACGTAGTCCCATAATAACTGTACATACAATTATAGCAGCTGCAAACAAGCCCAATATATATGGTGCCATTGCAGAAAGAAGATGTAGAATTATCTCTCTTTTATGTTTTTTAAAATATTCAATACCTTTTTCGATAGCAGCTTGTCCTAAGTCACTATCAATAACTTTTTCCGAAACTTTTTCGGCAACGGGTTGAGGTACTCCACGAGATGCAAGTAATCCTGTTGCTAATTTTTTAGCAGCTTCACTTGCCCCCGATTTGGCCATATTTTCCATTTTTTTCTCAGGATTTGAGCCTCCGCCCTCACCATTATCCTTACCGTCTTCTTTGCCATCTTTGCCGCCTTGGCCTGACATTCCTGCCTTTGCAGCACTCTTAGCGGCATTTAAAGCCGGATTTCCATTTTTCCCTTTGTGGGATTGAATAGTATTTTTTAATTTATCGGCATCACTATTCTTTCCTCCCATTTTAGGAGGATTAGGCCTATTTATTGGTGATTTACCTATACTAGGTGCATTTCCTTCTTCAGGCGGAAAAGACTCCTCTTCGGGAGCCATTTCTTCAATTTCATTATCGTCATCATCGAACATGCTATCACCACAATTCATTTAGAATTTTTTAATTATTATAGGCCTCCGCCACTTCCGAATGAATCTAATTCTTCTTCAGTAGCTACTACATTTATACGCATACGACGAGATCCACATACAAATAATGCTTCACCTTGTGTATAACCTTTAATACTTTCAATTTCATTGTCATTTAAATCAATTAATCTACTTAAATCAGCTACTGCTTGTTTCTTTAATCCCATTACTAAATAGTAAGAGGCATTATCAAATATAGCTTTACCTTGTACTATTACTGCAGGATCACAGAAGTCTGTTGGTTGTTGAGTAATAAATATTGTACCTGTATTATACTTTCTTGCACGACGTTGAACTTGTGCTAAGAAATCAGCTCCAAGTGTATTACCACTTAATAAGATGTGAGCTTCATCAACCATTAATATTGTATTTTGGGATCTATCAAGAGCTAATCCCCAAGCATATTTAAGTACGTTGAAGAATAAAGCATTTCTAATATTTTTATCAGAATTCATTAATTCTTTTGTATTAAATACAATGAAATCACTTCTTGGAGAAATTGTTGTATGACCATCAAAATAATATCTTAATTCTTGAATTATTGGTCTTAATTTAATCTCTAATTTCTCTAATATATCACGTTCGTGAGTTTTTTCTGGCATAGATAAAATCTTTCCACGAACTGTTGCATAAACATCCTTAAATGTTGGATAATCATTTGATGTAAATTTAGTAAAATCAGAATCAAAATTAATATTAAATCTACGATATGTTTCTTGTAAAATTTCACTAAATACATTTACTACATCTTCTTCTGCTGAAGGGTCATAATATTTAAAGAAGGCTTTTACAGTTTGAATAGTTCTTGTTAAAACTGTATATCCCATTCCTTGTTTAATATCTTCTTCATCAGCATCTAAGATAACTTCAAGTGGGTTAACCATACCGAAATCTCCACCTTTACCAAGGTCAATATAGTCACCACCATATTTTTTACACATATCCCCAAGTTCACCTTCAGGGTCTATAGCAATTATCTTGTTACCATTTCTTATATTAGTTCTTAGTAACATCTTAGCAGCTGTTGATTTACCACTACCAGATGTACCTAAAATAATCATATTAGCATTATTTCTATTATGCTCTTTTCTTTCTTGATATAAGAATTGATTAAATAGAATAACACCTCCAGAGAAATCAACACCAAGTAGGCATGATAGTCCTGGATCTTTTATACTATCAAAGATAAATGGATACATTGCAGCAATTGTTGGTGATGGGATTGGTGTACCAATTCTGTCTTCAACATCTTGCTTTGGATATATAGGAAGCATAGATTTTAAAACTTTTTCTTGTTCAAATCTTAATGGAATGGCTTGCATCTCCATTGCTTCTAAATAGTTTTTAATTTGGAATTTTTTAGTATTTAATTCATCTTCACTATCCGCAGTAATCATTATATGCATTTGGAAATCATATATTTTTGATTGATTAGCGGCCAATTCTTGGATGAATGATTCAAGAGACTCATAATCCAAACGAATTCTCTCTTGTAATGTTTTATCGTTTTCATGTTGGTATCTTTCTTTTAAATCAGCTATTTCTTTATTAAGCATTTTAGTAATTACACTAAATGGTAATGGTAAATGTTTAATAACAATTTTAATACCTGACATACTTGTTAACGAAGATAAAAATCCTGGATAAATCATTTTTGGATATGAAATAACAGTTAATATTGTTGAATACTTATCACTAATTACAAATGATGCTGGTTTCCATTCAAGTCCTTTTGGAGCAATTTGATTTCTTACATCCATACTACATCACCGTACCGAACGTACTAGTTCGTCCTCCATTTAAGAAATTATCAAGTACCATACGTAAATCATCATTAGTTACTTGATGAGTAGCTAACCCAGCATTTGCAAACGCATTAATTAAATTTCTTAAACGTTTTCCTATTACTTCATCATTTTTTTCTTTAAATAATAAGAAGTATTCAGTATCAACAACATTATTATTCATAAACATATTAGCTTTATTTATATCCTCTAAAATCATCTTTTTAATAACTGTATCTTGTACAGCATTATAGTGTAATTGAAGTTGTGATAAGTATAAATTTATATCAACAGGTCTATCAGCTACAATAATCCAAAATTCATAATCTATTAAATTATAAACATCTCTTAGATTTGTAATTATAGCAGCTTGCGAACTAGGATCAAGAATAAAGATATTTCTTGGCATTATCTTTAGTCCAGTTACCTTTTGACCATTGTCTAGCATAATTACACCATTAGTTATACTCTTTACAGGAATATCATCTACTGTATATTTACTTTTTGTCTTCGCCATGATTAAAGCACCAACCTTTCCATATATACTTTTGTCTACTTGTATAAAATCTATATCCTTCCATAATTACCGTAATAATATTATGGTAATTAGGAACAGGAAACACTAGGAAAGCTCCTATTACTCCTGGAGTTATAGCAAGTAGCCCCCATCCAAGTTCATCTATTGGTAAAATCATAAGTAATAGGAAGGACACGATAAGTGATCCTCCTATTAGATATAGATCGAAATGATTAAATACACCAAATATTAACATAGATTTCTTGGAATTTGCAGGGATTAAATATCCACCCATCTATATCACACCTTTCCTTTTTATTAACTATTTTTTATCTATACAGCTCTTCCACTGTAGTCATCGTCATTATCTCTTTGAGCATCAAACATAGCTTCCATATCATCATATTGATCTCTTTGAGGCGATGGTTGCATTGCTGGTGCAGCATATTGCGTTGTATAGTCAGCATTACCTTGATTTTGATTATTTGGTCTACTTTCTTTTTCCTCATAAACGCCATATTTGCCATCTCTATATTTAGCCTCTTTATCAGCGGCATTATATTGATTATATGCAATTTGCGCTGATGAATCAGCAGCTAATCTTGTATTAAAATCACCTTCAGCTGCGCTATAAGCAGATGCAGCTTTTACAGAATCGATACGTGCCTTATCGACAGCTTTTGCTCCAGTAAATTCTACGCCATCTTTGTCTCTATATTTTACTGCTTTTCCCGAATTAAAGTCATTTAAGATTTTTTGATAATTACTTTCAGAGAAATCTCTTTGGGCTTTACTCTTTTGCATATTAGCGTATGCTTGTTTTACAGGAGCATGCCCTCTTCCGAAGATAGCCTCTGCTTGTCCAGCATAATCTTTATCATCTTTTTGTTTAAATGCAGCCAAAGTATTTCTTCCCTTTGCCAAATTTCTATCTAGTGTCATATTTTTTACTTTATTATCTATTCTATCTTGATAAGCTTTGTCAGCTCCAGGTATGGCTTTTCTCATGTCAGCCATGAATCCTTTATTATTTTTTTTAGATTCCATCCAACCTTTTCTAAATCCTTGCCCGTTTAATGCAGAACCAACACCAGACATTGCTCGTCTTGATGCATTTCCAAGGAATGGAGTTTTTCCAACCATGTCTGCAGCACCTAGCATACGTTTTGAAAGGCTTAATCCGTCGCCGCTCATCTTTATACCAGTTATTTGTTCAATTAATTTTGGTAAATCTTTAGCAAATAATAATACACCAAAAATTATAAATACAAATACGAATGGATTATGAACATCGTCACCTGTTACAACATTAAACATTCCATCTCCAACAAGAGAAATAATAAATATTGCGAAGAATAATGCTGCTAATCTTATAAATAAATTTAAGTATGTGGAAACACATTCTTTAACCCATTTATTAAATACATCGTCACCTTTTTTAGGATCAATTTTTGCAATTAATGGGATTGGAGCAATTAATTGTAAAAATCCTAACTTAACACTACGAACAGCAATATCAATACAGAAGATTAATAATAAGTAACATAAGAATCCTCCAGCTATTGTTGTTACTAAGTATGAATAAGTAAAGACAAATACATCTTCCCCATCAACACTCATTGTCGCATTATAGATATCCATATTATAAAGTTTACCCATTTGCTTTTTATCATATGCTTCAATAAATTGATCTTTGGCCCCACCTAAAGCATCACCAAGTTGTCCGCAGTCTCCTATAATTTGACCGTTTTCAACAGGATTTGTTTCACAAGTTTCCCCAATATCACTTAGTGTTCCATCAGGATGGAAAAATGCCGTGAACGTTGAAAAAGCCATCATGTTTCCGGCCGTCTTAACTGCATCTTCACCTTCATTACCACTATATTTAAGTCCTAAAATTAAGTTACCTAATACATTGTCTTTTAGAACAATTCTTTGAAGGCTAAAAGCCATTTCAAATACATAAGGAACCAAAACTATACCTAGCAATATTACAATTATATTCTTAAGTAATTTCCCAGCTCCTAATTTTGCATCTTTAACTGCATCAGGATTCATTATATATTGAATTATCGAAATTGATACTTTAAAAATCATGATTAATCCAAGGAAAAAATATAAACGATTGGCAAAAGTACGCATTGCTTCCGTTCTAAATATACCTGTTTCTGAAATCATAACAAAAAGTTCGTATAATAGACTTGCTAGGTTATACACAGCCCAGTCTAATGTGATAAATAACATTCTAAGTACTTTTAAAAACCACATATATATCTCTCCTCTAATTTTGTATATAGTCCAACAATATTATAGCATAAAAAAAAGTAATAATAAACAATATTATTACTTATTTATCTAGATATTTTTGACTATTTGCAAGATGTCATTGATGCACAACTTAAAATGTCATCAATACATGTTGAAATGCTTTGTCCTGAACTACTATCAGCAAGTAAACTTACTAATAATTTAACAATAACTACTACGAAGAATACAATTGCAGCAGCAATTAATCTCTTAATAAAAGTAGATTGTCCTTTTTTAATTTCATCTTCTTTTTGCGCAATTACAGCCTTTCCTAAATCAAGCATACCCCAGATAATTAATAAAACTGGTACAACTACTTGAATAATTCTAACTACCATTGCAATAATATAAGCTAATTTAGCTGGGATACCAGGATTTCCTAAATAAGCTACACAAGCATCTACTAAAGTATTAAACATATTAATCCTCTCCTTACTAAGATAATTATACTTTATCTATATTTTTTTGTCAATTAATATTCACTATAAGTTTGTCTTGAAAAACCAAGACTCACTAATAATTTATTAACTGCATTTTGCTCTTTATCACGATCATTGATTGGAGGCATATTGAAATAAACTTTTACGTGCGCTTCCTTTTCAAAATCACTTACATCATTTTCTGATAGCATGCTCTTTGATAATACGACTTTCTTATCTCCTAAATCTTGGAAAATACGTGGATTTGTAAGCATTAATTTATTTAATTTAATTATGGATGGTTCCACTAAATATAAAACTGTATCGCATAATGCTTCAACATCCTTATTATTATTTAAATCAATAATAACAACTTCGTTTTTATTCTTAGCTATTTCAAGTCCAATTGAACTAGAAGTAACTGTAAATAAATTTTGTCCTCTAAAGAAGGAAAAATCTCTCTTATCAACTTCATAAGCTGCTACAGAATAATTCTTTTCTAACTCCTGTTTCATTAGATATACTAAAGTTGTAGAACCGGAGTGTTGTGTTACACCTTTTACACCTATGATTCTAGGACCTGTACTCACATATTCTGTTTGTACGCCCGTATTAATTTGTGGTTGCTCAATTACTGGTTCTAAATGTTGTATATGAGCAACATCTCTATAAGAATTAGGATTATTATAGAGATACATAATTCCCTCGACATTTTTAGTAAAATTATATATTCCCATTGATATTAATTTTGATAAAAACTCTGGAGAATTACATTCTGGAGAATCATCAAGTAATAATATAACTTTACTCATATCTAATGAAATAGATAATTTTTGAATATTTTTAATATCGGAATAACCTTTTATTGCTGTTATATCAAGAATCATTCTTTGGAAAAAGAAATTCTTGAAAGTTGAGACGATTTCGTCAGCATCATATTCGCCATTTAATGATTTTATAATATCCAAATCCAATGTTTCTAACATAGATTGATATTTATTTGATACTATTACATTCATTTTCTCACCTCTTAGAAGTCATAAAAGACTTGTGTTTCTCCATAGATTGGTATTTCCAATCTAAACATTGGTAAAATATCCGATACTAATGGTAAATCTACTGTTAAAAAAGTAGCTACCGAATAATATACACCTTTTGCTGTATTATATTGATATACACAAAACTTATATTTATTAATTTTATTGATGGCTTTATTTCCTTGCTTGTCTTCAGATATTCCAGGAGCATTACCTCCCCTTCCTCTAGGGCAAGAAACATCAGTACGATTAGCAGTTTGATAACCCATTTCTCTAAGGGTCTCTTCAATTTCGTCTCTTACTGCGCCATCATTATATTCCTCATGTTTTTCAATAATTTCAACAACTCTGTTTTTAATTTTATATGTTTTTGAATAGATAAGTGATGTAAGCACAACTACTATACAAAAACTTATTATTACAATAACAATTGTCATAACCATCGAATTTGATATAGCCTCTTTCATTTTTAACCTCTATTCGTTGAAACTGATCCAAATCTATATATTCTATTTGACTTAGTATATATAGGAATCCTTAAAAAAATATTAACAAATGGTAGATCAATCGACATGTATGTTACTACACCATAGTAATAGAAAGAAGTAGAGCCATTTTTACCATCATTAGCGTTGTAATATACACAATATCTATATTTAGAAGTTGTTGTATCTTGCATAACACCTGATCTATTAGGACAAGTTGCCCCACTACGAGAGATATTATATCCAATTTCTCCCATTGATTGCTCTATTTCGTCTCTTGAATACTGGTTGTAACCTTCGTATTTCTCTATTATTGCTAATATATTTTTATTTACTTTAAATGATTTATAATAAGCGATGGTACCCATAACAAATGCAAAAACAACAACTAAAAATATAAAAATTATATTAAATAAATATGTACTTGAAATTGCACTTTTCATATACTCATCCCTTTATATATTCTCTTTATTAATTACATGTTTTAGCTGATTCGTTCCAGAATGTAGCTGCTGCTATTTCAGCACCTCTTGAACCATTCGCAGTAACTGCAAAACATTTATTTTGTTCCCAAATACCTCCGTAGTTTTGACAACAAGCTTTTTTAGCTGATGATGTCATCATTGAACTAATTAATGGTGTAGCAACTGCAGCGATAACACCAATTAATAATATTGCGATAACTGTTAAGTTTGCTTCTCCTGCTGCTTCCTTCATATTATCACCACCTTTATTTTATTTTTTCTAGTTTAATTATAGCACAATATTTTTCAAAAACAAATAACTTTACACTATATACCCATCATTGAGTACATTGAAAGTAACATGAATAACATTATACCTCCACCTGTACAGAATAACATAAGCATAGTTTTATTTTCCATCTTTTCAAGACGTTCTTTATATCTTTGCTCACGTGATTTATTTTGTAAAGCCGAAACGGTTCTTGAAAACATCATTAATTGTTCTTGTTTATTCTCTTGTGATCCTAAACTTAAACGATATAATAAACGCATCATACGCATTGAATCTCTTACTGGATATTCTTTAGCAAAATCCATATAAGGATTTACTGTTGAATCACCGGCATCAATCTTAGCAATCAAGTTTCGAAGTCCTGCTTGGAATATTGAAGGAGCCGTTTCAACTGATTTTGCTAAAGCAACCGGAACAGTATAGTGTTGAATTAAGATTTCCAAACTCTTTAAGTAGTATGGAAGCATTAAGTTAATTTTATGTAAGTGTGAAGTATAATATCCTTTTAATTGGAAATATTTTGACTTAAACATAAAGAAACTTGCTGCGACAATTAATAAAATATAAACGAAGTTAAGTTTGCCTATAAACATTATAAATAATGCAACTAAAGTTACTAAACCATCTCTAATACGCATTGTATATAACTTATAAGCGTCATCATCTGTTATATCTCCACCATATCTTACATTTAAATAGAATTTATAATCATCTTCCATCATAAATTTAAAATATGGAGTTGCATCAACTATAAATTTTTTGGTATCAATTACTCTATTATATTGGAAGATAAATACTAATATTACACCTATAGCAACAAATAACATTATTCAGCCCCCACATCTTCATTATAATATTTCTCACCACTTAATAAGAAATATGTATTAATAGCAACGATACCATGTAGCATGGCTTGAACCCACCATTCATTTAACATAGAGATGTATTTATCTGTTCCAAGAAGGAATTGTACTAACATTACCATTAAATAAAGTATTAAACCAAATTGTAAGAACTTTTTATGGAAGTTTGCTCTATCAAGTCTATCACGATATACGTTTTCAACAAGCATATCGATATCTTGACTCATGTTTTCTAGTGAACTTCCAGCGTCCTTAGAACCTTCATTATTAATTTGAAGGAATAATTGATGCATATTTTTAACGATATAAAAATCATATTTTTCATTCATATAAGCGATTGATTCTTCAATAGTACCATTATCATAAGCCAAATCAATCATATGTTTAACATCTGCTTTAACTGGATCTTCAAGTACTCCTGATTCATAAACACCTTCAATTGATTTAACAAATGATTGTGTTGTGCCAAATTCCATTATAGTGTTAGTTGTATATACTTGAATTTGTTCAAATATAAATTCACTATATAATCTCTTACATCTTAAGTATGTAAGATATGGAATTGTTGATACTGCTAATATTGCATAAATAACTGATATTACTAAACTATAGAAATATAAGTACGAAACAATAGCAGCACCCGAAGCAAATGTTATTATTTGAATCGTATATTGTCTAGGAGTGTATTCTTGACCTAAGTCTTTTACCTTTTGTCTAACTACTTTAAACGAGAAAGGCATGACTTTATCATATACTGCTACCATTTTGTCACTAACATATTTATAAACATGTTCACCGTTTTGTTTACGATAAACAACGATAAATCCAAATATGAATAATACTATCATAAACAAAGTAGCTGTCATATAATACCTCCTTTTTATAATTCTAACGTTTCAATAGCCGGAGCAGTTTGTACCGGCGCAGGATTTGCAACTGGTGCAGGAGTCACTACACTAGCTGCTGGAGTTACAACAGATTGAACTGGAGCTTGAGTAACTGGTGATACAGGTTGTACTGGCACCTCTTTCCCCGGCTCTACAAGTGTTTCTGTTGTAGGTTCCGTTTTTTCTGCTGCTGGAGTTTCTTCCGCAGTTTCTTTTCCAATATTTGCTGTCTTTTCAGCAAATTCATTTATATCCATTGGAGCATCACTTGCATCCTTAATTTCATTAGGATCTAGAGAAACTCCTTGAGCATCTAAATACTCAATTAAATATTTACTAGGTTTATTTCTTACTACCTTACCTGATGTACTCTTCTTATATATAGTATTATATTTTGCCTCATTATCTTCAGTTACATAGAATTCTGTAACTTCAGCTATTTCACGGACAAACTTATGAGTTTCTTTATCCTGGAAACCTCTTATATATACACCGATTTGAATATATCTATATATAGATTTTAAGAATTGTTCAATATCTTGATTTGTTTCAAGTAAGCTGTACATACGGTTAGGTATACTTGATGCCTTATCAGCATGAATTGTTGATAAGATATAGTGTCCTGATGATATAGAGTTACGAACCGCAAGAACGGCTTCAGCAGAACGAACTTCGGAAAGTAATATCCATTTAGGGTTCTGTCTCATACAAGTAACAAGTACATCGGAATAAGATGCAATGTTATTTGTTTTCATAGAAACTATATCACGATTAGGATAAATTTTATCTAAGTGAAGTTCTAGAGTATCCTCGATTGTTATTAATTTTTCATTTTCTTTAGTTTGAGCCGCTAAATACTTAACAAACTCAGTTTTACCTGAACCAGTTTCTCCACAGACAATAATATTACAATGCCCATGAACACACTTTATTAAAAACTCAAGGATATCTAAATCAACGTATTTTTCTTTAATTAATTTGTCTTTTTCTAGACGTATTTTTGCTGGTGTTTTACGGATAACACAAGCAATACCATTTTTCGCAATTGAGTCATGTACAAAGTTAAGACGTAACTCAGCACTTTCGGCATCTAGAAAAGGATGGGCCATATTGAAAGTACTACCCATAACATTGGCACATTGGAAAGCAAGTTTTTCCATAAATGCATTATTAACTTCTGGATCATCTACTCGATATATACCTTTTGATAATGTTTTTAGCCAAACTTGACCACCATTACTATAAGAAATATCGGTAATATCATCATCATCTAAATATTTCTTTACAGGTCCAAAGTCGAGTTGGGTAAACATATTATCATCCATAAAATCACCCCTTCTTGTTATATTCTTTTATTGTTTTGTTGTAGTTGTAGCAGTATTAGTTTTAGTATTTGTGTTTGTATCAGTTGTTGTTTTATTATCTTTATCTTTTTCAACTACAGTAGTATCTTTGCTAGTATCTCCTTCTTGACCTTCAAGAATGATAGATTTAGCATTGATAAAGTCTTTTAAGTATTCAGTACTTACTTTTATTTCTCCCGCTTCAGTAGAAACACTCTTTCCACGAGGTACAGGGAATAACTCGATAGAATTTGTAGTTATGTACTTAGCTTTTCTTAGTAAGATATGAATATCGTCTGGTACACCAAATACTAAATAACTTGGATCTTTGATATTACTTGTATCAGAGAATACATCATTACCTGATGAATCTCTTACTGCTAAAACATTAACATCTTCAATTAATTTACCAACGATTACTTTATTTCCATCATCAACAGCTTTCATATAAATATCAACTACTGATTTTGGATATATTGAATTACCATAAGTAGTTTCAGTATTTACATTAAATAAATATGGTATTTCATCTTCTTCTAAATCATCAAAAATTGTATCTCTAAATTCATTACTGTCTACAACTGCTTCAAAGTAGAACATACTACCTGCAGGTACAACAGTATTTACATTAGTATATAACCCGATAACTGCATTTGCTGAACGATATACGTTTGTAGTAACCGCAATTGAAGATACTTCAATTGTTGTAATGTATTCAGCTTTAATTTGCGTTCTTGGAGGAATAGTTTGTGCAGCAACAGGCACTGTTACAGGGTTAACAGCTGTTTTGATTTGATTACTATATCCCCAGTACAATAAAGCTAATATTATTACTACTCCAAGTATTGTTACAGTATTTTTATTTTTGAAAAAAGTTTTTACTTTTTCAATTATTTTATCCATATTCATATTATAACACTCCTTTTTATCTAATATTACCTAATATGGTGTTTCTAGAATTGCATCTAGTCTATTACTAATTGTGAAATTAACTCTTTCTGTTTCCTTATTAGTAAATAGAGAAACAGATTGGTTGGTAGAAACTTTTATACTTACTTTTGGTGGGTACTCATTAACATCATATATCTGAATTCGATATGTTCTCGATAACGAAGCACTTTCTGAGAATCTACGAAGAAAATTTTCAACAAACTTTTCACGGTTTATTTTAATTTCCCCTGTATTCCTGTAAGTATAATAGTCAAAAGCATCATACATAGCAGCTTCTGTAGTTTCTTTTAATACTGCCATATTATGTTCATCAGTATTTGTAATTGACTGAATTGCAAACATAAATGTTATTACAATTACGCCAAAGACAATTACATATGCTGCCCAGAACGACTCTTTCATTTTCTACCTCCTTACCACGCTTGTGTATTTCCACAATTACCAGTAGATTGACCGGCAATTCCACAACCTGTTACTTTAATATCATTATATCCTGCTACATTACCGCGAATTAAACTACTTAAAGTTCTCTTTCCTGTAGCAGCATTTACTTGATAGAAGTTTTCATAACTATCATAGCCACTTATTCCTTCATCACTCTTCGAATAAATAGTTACTACTTTACTATTCATTTCTTTATTATATTTTCTAAATAATTTCATCATTCCTGGTGTTAAAGTAATTTCATACATTGGTGTTAAATTGTATACTGAGTAATTAGCAACACCTCTATTATTTAGAATATAAGTATTTATTGTATTTGTATTATTCCAGTTCGCTCCCGGACCTCTTCCTCCACTATCATTAGAAGTTTTTCGTGCGCCTATTCCTGGGAAAGCAGCTTCCTTAGAATACATTGAAATTGTTCTATATATAACTACGAACGGAGAACATATATTAGTCCATGAATTAGAACCACATACATTTGTATAAGCTCCACATTTTGACTTTTTAATTGAAATAATATCTTCACAGTTAACATCAAAATGGCATTTATATATTCCGTCTCCTGAATAAAAGTTTACTCCGAAAGGTGTTGGTGTATTTCCGTTTAGGAAATATCTGTCAAACTTATTACCTGGACCATAAGTATATGTATTAATACTATATTCATAACTTCCAGGCATTGTTGAATAATGAATTGGCAAGTTAGTGAATCCAATGTCATCATATAATGTAGATGGAATAGAATGAGATGCTAGTCCATCTTCTCTACTAGTATATCTAAATAAACTACCTGCTAATTTATATGTAAATTCTGAGTGAGATTTAGTTTCCCACCATACAGAGTAAGGTAATTTTGCTCTATTATGGTATGACCATGAACCAATCTTATATACCGCAGGACTAGCTGTATTTTCGCTACAATTAGTAGCACATCCGCCATAAGTGTTATTTGAATCTCTACTTACACCTACAGAGCAATCTCCACCATCATAACAAGTTACATTAGCAAAATCTTTTTGTTGTAATCCCGAAACAGATCCAGTACCAGTTATTGCACTACCACTTGAATAATATGTAGCCCCTAAATCAGGACTAGGGCTTGAAGGATCTGATTTAAGACTAAAACTATTGCCATATACAGGTTCTTTATACCCGAAATCTAATGTTGGTTGGAATTCCCTAAATTTCATCGTGTCATTTCCAGTTGTTGGATAACTTGTACATAGTTCATACTGAGCAAGTAAATTTTCTCTTGCAATAAGCGCATTTCTATAAGTAGTATCAGCGCTTATATATGCATTTTTATAACCATTTATAAAAGCTTGTAGACTTCCGTCACATGAAGAAATTCCTTTACTATAATTTTGATCAGTTATAGCTGTACATCTATTTCCATTATGATCAGTATGTCCAGATACAACCCAGAAATTACAAGACCATCTTGGAGTATTTGACCTATACGAACCATACGAAGCACTTTGATGATCACTTGCACATGGATGGTTACCACTTGTAGTATATTTTGTTCCATCACATCTTCCGTTACAATTTTCATATCCTGGAGCACTACATGAACCACAATTTTCTAATACCGCACCTTTTTTACCGGCTTTTGCAGCATTTCTCTGTTGACATGCTGCTACTCCAGATTGGCAATTGTCATATGCTGACTTTTTAGCAGCATTACTATTTTGACAATCAGTATATTCGCTTACACTGTAACTACTTGGTTTTCCAGGGCCACAACCGCCACGTTCTAAATTTCTATATTTATCAGCAGCCATATAATTAACCATTGCTTGTTCACGTGCTCTCCAAGCATTTCTAATATTTTGGTTAGCCGTATTTAGTAACGTTACAAATAAATTATGATCAATTTGGCCAGCTTTATTTTCCGCATTTTTTGAAGTTACTCTACAAAATCTATCGCCACGATATTGAATTGGAGAAACATTAACCGCGTTAGCGTGAGGATCATTTATAGTCATAACTCTACCTTGATTTATCGAAATCGAAGTTGGATAGTTCCAATATATTTCATCACGGCAGTAAACACTACAGAATTGATTTACTTTAGGACTACTTGCATAATGTGTTCTTATAGGAGCACCTTGCTCGTCAGATTTAAAGATACATTTCCAATTTGTCATATCTTTAATAAATCCACCATTTGATGCATCACATGATGATGGAATATTGTAATCTATGTGATAGTCACATGTTGGGGATGTACAACAAAGACCTTCGGCATTGCTTGCCCAAGTAAACAATCCCATACCTAGACCGTATGTATCTTTACCTATCATGTCGAATGTAGGAGCCCCTACATTATCAGCAGCTTTACTATACGATTTTACCCTTTTATATTCTGCTTCACAAGCCGCTATGCTTGTCGATTTAGGTGCTGGATTCATAATTCCAACATCTGCTCTCTCTAAATAAATTAAATATGGGTACTCAGCACGACGACAAGGGTTAGAATAACCACCAAATCTTTGGTGAAGCTTCTTTATTGTTCCAGATACCGCTGAACCCTTACACTTACCTGATATTACAGGTTCAACCATTATTCTAAAGCCTTTGCTCCCGCCAGTTAGAGATGTACACTCACTTAAATCAGTCATTCCCATACTAAGGCACTGATTCTTAATCCAATCTTGAACAGAACCACCATGATATCCCGAACTAGATGAAGATGCTAGTAAGGAAGCAAGTTCACCAGCTCCAGAATTTAAATCATTCATCTGAAAAGTACTTTTTATAGCACCAATATTATAACCTTTACCTTGAATCATTCCAGCAATACTTCCGACACGTGATATCGCTATCCCTCTTCCTTCAGGATCTGATCCAGTACTAAAACCTGTGCCGCTTCCATAAAATCCAGCAGCATACTGTCTTACTATTACGCCACCATCAATATAAAGAAGTCTAACATATAAGCCACTCGGATTATTTCCACAAAATCCAGCAAAATTAGATTCACATTGACCGGCATTTGTTGAATTAGATGCGGGAGCTCCAGTTAGGTTAGAATCACCTTCTGCCTTCGCTATACTAGTACAAAATAACAATGATACAAATGTTAATAAAATTAATCCTAATTTCTTTTTCATTTTATCACCTATCTGATTTCTTTCCATTCTTTCTTTTTAAATACTTTTACTCTTAGTATTATTATCAAACTTATTAATACTGGTGGTAAGAATATATAAAATCTATATTTATTTAAAAAACTCATTATTTTTATAAATAATTGTTGCCATTTATCTTCCTCTACTATAACAGGGTCTTCATCTTCCTCTGCAGTTTCATAAGATTTTATAAGCTTTTCAAATTCCTCATATGTGTAATCAGCTTTTACCCAACGATTACAAATTTTATATTCTTTATCAGTACATAACTCATCTTTGTAATATTTATTATACGGTGGAAGAATTACAAATACCGTTAATAATTCATCATCACAGCCATAATCATTCCCATATATCACAAACTTTAATGTTTGATTAGGTTTTAAACCACCAATCGTTAATTTATTAGAAGTTACATTATATCTTCTTTTACTATTTTCTTCATAAATATAAATTCTCTTATCTAAATTATTTAATTCAACAGTAAAAGTAACAGTCCCATATCCATCACTATCAAAAGTTTCTACATAATCATAATTAGTAGTAATATTGGTAGCTATCTTTTGAAGAATTGTTTTATTTTCTTCTTCGCAAATGAAATATGTTCTTGCCTTTAAAATAGATGGTAAAAATATAGTTAAAATAATTAACCCAGTTAGTATTCTTTTCATTTCTACCCTCCATATCATATTATACCATATACGTCTACTTTTTTAAATGTTTTTTATTAATCTTTTAACGTATATCTAAATTCATTTTCACGTAATTTTATAATGAAATAAGCACGGTCACTTTTTAGTACTTCTCTTTTTATTTCAAGATAATATACATTATCCTCCTCTAACTTAGCAGGTCTTACTCTTGTAAAACTGTTAATTGTGTACTTAACATTATCTTTATAGTAAACAAGTTTACCAAAATATTTTATTAAATTATTCAAGTTATTTATTCTTGTATTATTAATTGTTTTATCCATTTTGATGCTACCTTCAATTTTCATTAAAGCTTTATCATAGTTAGTATCTAATTTGGGTTTGATATAGAAAACCGAATCAATGCAATCTTTTCTAGTCATACAGTATTTATAATTTACTTTAAAATCATTAGCAAGAGTAATAGCATTAATGCTCATTGTTGATTGACCTAATGTCTTTTCTTTTAAACTTATCTCTTCACCCAATGTTACATCAAGTAAACTTGATTCACCATCTAAGTAAATAGGTGATAGAGCAACTTTAATGTAATTAGGTGTTATTTTATTAGGTGATATATTAAAGTCATTTATATATTTAAAATACATAGTCTCTTTTATCGAACTAGCTGGTATTTTATATACTAATAAATACCTAGTTTCTTCTACAGCTAATTCTTGATGGCGATATGTCTCACCCAAATCAAGTAATTTGTTAGCATAATCACTTATTGGGTAATATTTAGTTTTACCAATATGTAATTCTGTACGAGCAAAATTAATACTTTTTGTTGTAGGAGCAGTTACACTTATATCCATAACCATTAATTTTTCATCTTCATCTACAACAACATTCCCTTTTGAATCCTTACTAGTAACATACGTATTATAAATATTATATGTTCCCCCACTAGTTAAGAAATATTCGTTTTGATTATAATGTTGCATATAAATACTATAATTTATGTAAACGATAAATAAAATTATAAAAGTTAGAATTAATCCACCTAACTTAATAAAAAATTCATTTTCTTTATAAAAATATCTTAAATATCTTAAATTCTTTTTATATCCTCGTCTTAGAATTGAAGTATCAACATTAATGTCAACTTCAAATTCTTCATTATCCTCTTCATTTATTTCTAAATCTAGCAAATCTTTACCAAAATCAAATTTTTTAAGATCTAGACCGGCCGCTCTAATAAACATAATAACAATACTTACCATCTCGGATAAAAGGATAATAAACGAGAGGTCTTTACCCAGATTTACTTCTTGGGCGCTCATCATATTAGTTTCCATATATAAAATTGCCGAATACAAATAATTATAAATAATAATAGTTGCAATAGAAATTATTATGTTGATAAAGTAAAATAATACTTGTTTCTTCTTTCTTATCAAAATAACTAGAGCAACTATCAAAATTAATATTATTAAAAATGGAAGACCAAACATATAAATATTAAATAGTTCATCTGTTGAATTAAGGGGAGCTTTCTTTTCACCAGTATTAATAAAGGCTGTATAGAAGGTATATATTTTATAACTCTTGTATACAAGATAACCCATTAAAACCGTTAATATAGCATGAATCAATTTAAAATGTTTAATCAAAAATGCATATGGTTTACGTAGTATCATAATATCGCCCCTTATTATACTAATATTATATAATATTTTTAGAAAAAATAAAAGAAAAAAGGACTTAGTCCTTTTTATTTTTTATTACGATAAATGATCCTATACAAATTATTAATACACCACTACATAATAAGTATATATAGAATGGTATAGTTATCCATACATTAAATAATGCAAGAGCAATATTTAATACAATAAACATGGTTCCAAGTTTAAATAAAGCGTCAGACTTATCAACTAAACCATAGATTATTAAACCTAAACTTAATAGTCCTGTAAATACCGCTGAAGGAACTGTACCAACTAATAAATTTGGTAGTAGTACTAAAGCAGATACAACGAATACTGCTTGATGAATTCTTTTCTTTTCTAATTTGGCGTGTACTAATAAAACACAGCCAATTAAGTATGTAGAAACAAGCGGTAATCTATAAGCAAATTCTACATTTGCAACTGTTAATAACGCTACAAATGGAGCAACTATTAATACTAAAGCACTTAGTTTCATATCTTTTTCTTTAGCTGTCATATATATTCCTAAATATACAATTATAAAGAACATTGCAATGAATACTTTATCAATAGGAACAACGACATTTAATAGGAATAACAACTCAACAAACATTCCGGAAGCGATAAACATACCTACAGAACATTTATCTTTTCTTTTTCTTGATATTAAGAAATATTCTACCATTGTTACAAATATTAGCATTGCAGTAATTGCATTAGTAATATTTGTAATATCTGAGAATACTGCTATTATACCTGCTGGAATAATAAACATTTCAGCGATTAATTCTTTTAGATTTCTTAAATATTTATTTTTTTCTTTAACTGATAAAATGAAACTTGTAATTGATAAAGCATATAGCACTAATCCTGCTGTTAGTGTATAGAAATTTTCATTAACTAAGTTTAAGAATGACATTACAAGCATTATAGCTGTAAATGGTTTTAAGAAATTATAACACTTATCTGAACGTGAATTTACTGAATTTACAGCAAATAGTTCGATTGATGACATAAAGAATAAGTACGCATTATCATTACATATATATGTGAAAGTTAAGCATGTGCCTAATACAATAGCGGCTAATTCATAGGCATGGTTCTTCTTACCTAAATTATCTTCAATTAGGTTATATACACAGTAAATTGTAATATAAGATAATATTTTTAAGATATCAACAACAGCAAATGTTTGAACATTTGCAAATTGTGCAGCAAATGGTAAAACTAGTAAATATGTTGCTACTGTTGCAACTATACTTACAATACCCTTTGTCTTAGTTGCTGTTATAAACGAATCAACAATGGCAAGCACACATGTTAAAGCACCAACTAAGCTTGTTGTTTCAAAGAATACACCGAATGCTGCTAAATACGCAAGTATTGGCATTACTTCAAATACTTTAACAAAATATCTGTCATCAATTTTCATAAACTTAACTAAGAATACTATTAAAGCGATTATAAATAGCGATGTTTCAGTACTAAATATGTACGCTCCCATTTCAAACATGAATAGAAATAATGTAATAGCACCTGCTACATATACATTCTTTGATTTAAATCTTTTGTTATAGTAATACGTATAAATTGTTGATGATAGGAATATTAAAGAATAATATAGTCCTGTCTCTAAACTTACACACTCATTAAATTCAAACAACGATAAAACAAAAATTATAAAACTAATAACCGAATAAATTTTTGTTGTTTGATCTAATTTTAAATATTTTCTTGATAAATAGGAAAGTAAAGCAAAAACTCCTGATATAGTAAGTAAAATAATTACTTTAAAAGGATTGGTTAATCCGTTGTTCCCACTAATTAAAAATAATCCAGATATAATGATCATTAGTGAGCCCAATTTAAATAGCAAATCTAATTTATCTATTTGTTTCTTCATCTTTGTTTCAATTTGAGTACCGCACTCTTTGCAGTACTTATCTCCTTCCTTTATAGTTTCTCCGCATTTTTTACATGTTTTTAAAGAAAACCCCTTTTTCTCTTTCATGCTATTCATCTACTATCACCTACTATAATTATATGTTAAATATTTTCAATTGTAAAGAACAAAAAAAGGAAATGTTATTCTTCCATTTCCTCTTCATCAACTATTGTTAGATCATCTAGATCATTGTCATCATCAACATCTAATTCTTCATCATCTATAGGTTCTTCTACATCAACTTCATCAGTATCTTCTTCTTCGATTTCATCTTCTTCAAGTTCTTCCTCATAGTCAATGTCATCATCATCTTTATCATCAATACTGATTTTAATAGAATGATTATCTCTTAAATCCCAATCTGCAGAATCAAGTAATATAAATCTCTTATCTGTTGTTAAAGATGCATAGAAATTACCTATATTATTTGTATATTCATCTTCTGAATACTCAAGTAAACTACAAATCTTCTTAAATAGTGCTGGAGTATTCATTGGTTTTTTATTTTCTTTTAATAATAATGCAGCTATGTCACAATGCGAAAGTAATTCAAGTTCTGCTTTTGTCATTTCATTTAATTTCATAGTTACCTCCTAATAATTGCCAGTTCTAATTTTATCATGTTTTTTCTTACTGTCAATACTTTTTTATTACATTGCTGTAGGTATTTCAATACCTAGTAAATATAACATCTTACTAATTATTGTATTTGCAAGATTTATTACTTGAATAAAGTCAGACTTATTAGTCTTATCTTTCATACCTGTTATATGGTTATTTTGGTAGAAAATATTGCATTCTACACATAGATTATAAACATATTCAGCGATATAATGTGGCATACGAGTTTCATAAGCTTGCTCTAAAGCGCTTGACATATCAAGCATAGCAAGTCTCAAATTTCTATCGATTTCATTATATATTTTATCGGTTAATTCTCCCATGACATCTTCATCATTTACAATCTTATTAAGTCTTAGATATGTATATAAAATGTATGGCCCTGTTTTACCAGAAACATCTGAGAATTTGTTTAAATCAAAGATATAATCCTTCTCACGACAGTTCATTAAGTCGGCAAACTTAAGTATCGCATTTACAATCTTGTTTACGTCAACTACGTCCATATCTTTATTTGATTCTTTTTTATCAATAAAGATTTGTCTTGCATTTTCAAATAAGTTTTCTAGTTTTGGATTATCCCCATTTCTTGTCTTATATGGTTTACCATCAGTACCATTAACTGTTCCATAAGCTAAATGCTCAAGAGAATTTTTAGGCATAATTCCTGCTTTATCAGCAGCTCTAAATACTTGTTCAAAATGTAAAGATTGTCTATTATCTACGACATATAAAATATGATCCGGATTAAAGTCTTTCTTTCTTTGAAGAATTGTTGCTAAGTCAGTAGATGCATATAAATATGCACCATTACTCTTTTTAAATAATAATGGTGGTAATTCCTTTTTATCATCTTCACTAGAAACATCTACTACTAATGCTCCTTCACTAGAAGTAAGTAAATTTTTATCTTTAAAGATTCCAGCTAATTCATCTAAATAGTTATATGAATCACTTTCACCATACCAATAATCAAAGTGAGCTCCCAAGAAATCATAGTTTTTCTTTATATCTTCTTTAGATACTTCAAGAATTTTCTTCCATAATACACGGTATTCTGGATCACCATCTTGAAGTTTTTTAGTAATAGTAGCACAAGCCTCTTTAATTACTTCATCTTCTTTTATTATTTTACTCATCTCTGGATATATTTTATCTAAATAAGCAATATCAATATCCTCTATTTTCTTTTGATCTCTTATAATACCAAATATTACTTCTCCTATTTGTAATCCATAATCTCCTAAATGAACATCACTTATTACATTATGTCCCATAAATTCAAGAGTTCTTCGAACACTTTCACCTACTAGAATAGTACGCATATGTCCTACGTGTAGAGGTTTTGCTACGTTAGCTCCGCCAAAGTCCATTACAAATGTTTCTTTTTCTGGTTTATTTATATTACAAGTGATATCTTTTTGCATAGCACGTAAATTATCGTTAATAAATTTATCTGATACAGTTATATTTATAAATCCTGGTTTTACAAATTCAACTGTTTTAAAGTACATATCAAAATCTTCAATCTTATTAATTTCAGCTACTACCTCTTCACCTATCTCAATAGGATTCTTATGATATAACTTTGTTAATTTAAATATATCATCACATTGATAGTCACATAAATCAGGTCTATTAGATTTGATAACTCTAATACTTGTATCATATCCCAAACTTTTAAATACTTGTTCTAATACTTTTTCTATTTTACCTATCACTATAATTCCTCCATCTCTATTTTATAACTAAATAATTCTTTACTATTATCTTCTATTTGCATTTCATACTCTATCTCTATCTTATTATCTTGAATAATTAATTTTGAAGTAAAAACTTTTAGATTAAAAAAACCTAATGTTTTAATATTATATTTACCTTCAGTTAGAGTATTTTCTTTAAAATGCATATCAATATCATATTCATCTGATCTTCGTTTTAAAGAAATATTATCTTTGTCAAGCCTAATTACTACTACTACATCATTATCGATATATTTAATAGTATTATTGCTTTTTATACCTGTTACATCACTATTAAAAAACTTATCGTCTTTTTTATTATGTAATAAAGCATTTACTTTAATTTTAGACATATTTATCACGCCTTTATAACTGATTGTAATTATAGCATAAAATACCTTAAATTACATTAATTATTTAAATTATATGTAAAGTTTTCCCTTTTTTTAGTTATATCTTCTTTTTTTTGGTAAAATTATGGTAGGTGATAGTATGAATTTTATCGAAAATCTTAAAACAAGAGCTAAAAACAATATCAAAACAATAGTCCTTCCGGAAACTGAGGATAAAAGAGTTCTAGAAGCCGCTAGTATAATTGAAAAAGAAGGATTTGCTAATATAATTCTCATCGGTGATGAAGAAAAAATGAATAAGGATTATGATTTATCTAATATCATGATAATTAATCCTAAAACATTTAAGGATACGAATCTTCTTGTTGATGAATTATATAACTTACGTAAAGAAAAAGGTTTAACTTATGAAGAAGCTAGAAATCTAATATTAAATAACTATCTATATTTTGGTTGTATGCTAGTTAAACTTGGCTATGCTGATGGACAAGTAAGTGGTGCTAGTCATAGTTCTGCTGATACTTTAAGACCAGCCCTTCAAATAATTAAAACTGACAAAAAATATAGTACAGCTTCTGCATTCTTCTTGATGGATGTACCTGATTTTGGAACTTATATTTATTCCGACTGCGGTATGATTCAAAACCCTACAAGTGAAGAATTAAGTGAAATAGCCAAAGAAGCTAATGATACATATAAACTGCTAATTGGCGATGAACCTAAATTAGCATTCTTATCTCATTCTACATTAGGATCATCTAAATGTAGTGATGTTGATAAAGTTGTTAATGCTCTAAAAATAACAAAAGAAAAATATCCAGATATTGTATGTGATGGAGAATTTCAATTTGATACAGCCGTTATAAAAGAAGTTGCTAAGATTAAAGCTCCTAATTCCGAAGTGGCTGGTAAGGCAAATGTCCTTATCTTTCCAGATTTAGACGCAGGTAATATCGCCTACAAAATAACTGAAAGAATGGGACATGCTAAAGCATATGGACCTATTACACAAGGACTTAATAAACCAGTAAATGATTTATCAAGAGGATGCTCTGCTTTAGATATCGTTGGAGCCGTTGCTATTACTTGTATCCAAGCACAAAAAGAAGTCTAAAAATTAGACTTCTTTATTTTTTCTATTAATTCATTAATTGTATCTGCTACTAATGGATGATTATTAACAACAGCCACCACTTTACTTCTTCCAATACCACACATGTTATTGCAACCTACTGTGTATTTTATATCGGAAAAATTTCTATTTAAAGCATCCATTACTTCTTTATATTTAAATCCTTTACATTTATCACAAATTCTAACTTCCATATAATCATTCCTTCAGAAAGATTATACCATATTATTGAATTTTTAAGTATTCTTTGTTATAATTGATGTGGTGATAATATGGAATTAGTAATGGACACTATCGTAGTAGTTATATTTGTTTGTATATTCCTTATATGGTTTATTAGTACTTTCAATAGATTTCATGAATTTAATATTAAAATTAATGAAGCTGAAGTTAATATTGATGCTACTTTAAGAAAAAGATTTGATTTATTAAATAAATCAATTGGTATTATTAAAGCTAAAACTAAAAAAGAAAATGTTTTAGACAACATTACTAATTTAAGATCAAAAAAATTAAGTAATTTTGAGTTAGATAGAGAAATCTATAACGCAATTAATGAAATAACTGCTTTAAAAGAAGAATTCAAAGACTTAAAAAAAGTTGAAGACTTCATGAAAGTAGAACTTGGAATTAACGAAACCGAAGCAGAAATCGTAGCTGGAAGAAAATACTATAATGCTGTTATCACTGATTATAATAAAATGGTTAAATCATTTCCATCAAATATAATAGCTCTTATATGTAGATTTAAAAGTAAGCCTTATTTTGATGGTAAATCATTAGAACATAAAACTGATTTTAGAATATAAAAAAGAACAATTACTTGTTCTTTTTCTTTTTGATTCTTAAAGTTAAGATAAGAATAATTAATATTAGTAATACACCGCTTATTATATAGTAAGATTTATAAGTATCATTTACTATAACAACAGATTCATTCTTATCTTTTTCATTTATTTTAATTACATATTCCCCACTCTTTGAATAGTAATAATTTTCCCTTGCATATTTAGCAATATAATCTGGATCTTTTAACTTTGCAATTTCATCTTTTAAATTATCTTCTTTTTCTTTTAAATCAACTAATTTATTTTCAAGGTTTTGTTTTTCTTGACGAAGATTATAAATATTATATAAATTTGTTCCTATAGTAACTAAACATACTACTAGGACAATAGATAGGACTGGCCCAAAAATAGTTAAACGTCTTTTTACACTACGACTTATTTTTTTTTGCTTCATTTTTATCCTCCTATCCTATTTTATTATACCATTTATTAGTATGCTAAACAATCTACTTTACAACAAAAAAAGAACTCAAACGAGTTCTTATTCTTCATTCTTATAAGCCTCTAGAATTGTATCTTCAAAGATTTTTCTAGTCTCAGGATTAATTGGATGAACTATATCACGATATCCACCTGTCGCAGTTTTACGACTTGGCATAGCGATAAATAAACCGTTGTCTCCCTCGATTATACGAATATCATGAATAGCAAAGCAGTCATCTAATAAAACAGATGCGATACCTTTCATTCTTGAATCGTCTTTTTCAACTTTGCGAACATTAACCGATGTAATTACCAATTCAAATCTCTCCCTTCGATTATTTTATACCTTTATTGTATAACATAAGATTTGAAAAAGCAACATTTATTTATTTACGATCTTTTTTTCACCATTAACTAAACGATAGTTAGGACATTCTTCTTTTTGGAACATAATTTTATCATCATAATCCATTTTTAAAGCACACATGCCATTTCGGCTTAACATAACAGAGTAATTCTTTTCTAGAAATATTACTCCATGACCTTTAACTTCATAATTTTTATTATTAATTTTAAAACCATTATCGATAACTATTTCTTTAGTCATCACAGGAAGTTCTGTCTTCTTTATAATTTCGACTATCTTACTTACATCATTAATAAGAGCTAGTCGAGGACGCATAACTATTTCATTGATAATTATAGGGGTAATTATTAATATAACTATTACCCCTATAATAATTTTATCTTTATTTTTCATTATACTTTTAAGTGTTTACGAACAGCTAAGTAACTTCCAAACATACCTACAATCATACCTATAACAAGTAAAATACCTGAAGCTATGTAGATAAAAGGTGTTGGTTTTATTAATTCAATAAATGAGGCAAGTAATTTACCATCAAAGTTATTATATAAAGCTGTATATCCATAAGTTGTTACTATTATTGGAATTATCGAACCTATAATTCCTAAGAATAAACCTTCAAAGATAAATGGAATTTTAATGTTAATATTTGATGCTCCAACAAGACGCATTATTTCAATTTCGGTTTTTCTTGAGAAAATAGTAATCTTGATAGTATTAGTAATTAAGAAAGCAGTTACAACAATTAAGGCAATTACCATACCAATACTTATTTTCTTTACTATGTCAAATATAGAAACTAGTTTTTCAACCATTCCTTCACCATATTTTACAGTACTTACATGTTCAATTTCTTTTATCTTATTTGCGATTGAAGATATCTCTTCAATATTTTTAACTTTAACTTGGTATGTTGGTTGAAGAGGATTTTCTTCTTCTGAATAATTAGAAATTATACTTTTAAATACTTCTGATGATTCCATCATTTCATTAGCAATATCTGTTTTTGATTGATATGTATAACTATCAATACCATCTATTCTTTTAATGCTTTCAAGGACATCATCTTTTTCTTCAGCAGTTATTTTTGTATCCATAAATACAACGATTGTTACATCTTTTTCAATGTTATCAGCAAAATTATTTACATTTTGTGATAGTACTATTGCGATTGCTACAACTATTAAAGTTATAGTTATACAGGCTAAGGAAGCAAACGATAATGAGAAGTTTCTGATTACTCCTTTAAATGAGTCTCTAACACTTCGACCAAATATTCTAAGCGCTTTCATTAGATGTTACTCCTTTACTTCTAAAATTAACTCCCTTAAATGTACCTACTGGATGATCTTTTAAAATTCTTCCTGTATCAAGTTCAATAGTACGTTTTTTCATTTCTTCAACAATCGTAATATCATGAGTAACCATAACAATAGTTGTACCCATTTTATTAATTTCATCTAAAACCTTCATTACTTCACGACTCATTTCAGGGTCAAGATTTCCTGTCGGTTCATCACATATTAATAATTTTGGTGAGTTGATAATCGCTCTTGCGATCGCAACTCTTTGTTGTTCACCACCAGATAATTCTGATGGATAAGATTTAGCCTTACCTTTTAAGCCTACTAATTCGAGTGCTTTAATTGTCTTATCAAATATTTCGCTTTGTGGAAGACCAAATATTTCTAAGGCAAAAGCAACATTTTCGTAAGCAGTTAATTTAGGAAGTAATTTATAATCTTGGAAAACAACACCAATCTTTCTTCTTAATTTAAATACTTTTCTATTTTTTAATTTAGAGACTTCAATGCCTCCTACATTAATAGAACCTTCAGTTGGTTTCTCTTCACGATAAAGCATCTTTATAAGTGTTGATTTACCACACCCTGTTGGGCCTATTACAAAGACAAATTCGCCTTTTTCTATGTTTAATGATAAATCGTATAAAGCAGTAGTTCCTGTCTTATATACTTTTTTAACATTTTTCATTCTTATTAAATCCATATAAATCCCCTTTCTATCTTAATGATCCTCCATATACCTCATATGCATCAGTTACTAGGAAGAATGCATTCTTATCTATTTCTTGAATACCTTCTTTTAATAAGAAGTATTCCCTTGTAGGAAGAGTACACATAATCATCTTTTCAGCATTATTAGTATATCCTCCTCTTGAATTAATAACAGTTATACCTTTTTCTAGGTTTTCCATAATAAATTTTTTAACTTCTTCATCTTTCTCCGTTATGATATAGAAAGTTTTAGAGTTAGAAATACCTAATATAACTTTATCAGCAATTATACTTACAATTACTATATTAACTACAGAATATAGGAATTTTTGCCATCCAAATAAGAATAATGAACAAACAATAATAATTCCATCAGTAAAGAACATAGCGTTACCAATAGACATTTTAAAATATTTAGAAACTATTTCATTTAGAATGTCTGTTCCACCAGTATTGTAACCTGATTTAAAGATAAGTCCTAAACCTAAACCAGTAACAGCAGCCCCACAAATAGCTATTAAGAAATGCTCAGTTTGGCCAAAATCAACGTAAGGAACGATTGGTTCAGTTAATTTTACAAACACTGGATATAAAAGTGTTCCAACTACTGACTTAGCAGTTTTCTTAGGTCCTAGAGCTACTAAGCTAAGAATTAACAAGATTAATGATGATACTAGAATAGTCATAGATACATCAAATTCAAATATTTTTTTAAAGATTACACCTATACCACTGACACCATAAACTATATCATTTGGTAACATAAATACATTAAAGCCTAAAGCCGTAATGAATACACCAACAATGAAAATTAAAGTTCTTTTGACAATGTCGTGTGAATAAATATCAGTAATTATATCTTTATTTTCTTTTTTCTTAAATAACATATTACTTACCTCCTAAAGTTAAATAACCATTAATAAACAAATCTAAATCTCCATCCAATACTTTATCAACACTAGGAGTTTCTATATTTGTACGATGATCTTTAACTAATGTATATGGACACATAATATAACTTCTTATTTGTTGCCCAAAATTAATATCAGCATTTTCACCCTTAATATCCTTCATTTCTTTTTCTCTTTTTTCAACTTCTAATTCATATAACTTACTTTTCAAAACTTCCATACATCTTTCTTTGTTTTGAATTTGACTTCTTTCATTTTGACAAGTAACTACTATTTTTGTAGGTAAATGAGTAATTCTTACAGCCGAATCTGTAGTATTAACTCCCTGTCCCCCACTACCGGTAGAACGATATACATCTACTCTTATATCTTTTTCATCAATAACAATATCAATATCACCTTGATCAAATAAAGGTGTGATATTAATCGAAGCAAAAGATGTATGACGGCGACTATTAGAATCAAATGGAGATATTCTAACTAATCTATGAACTCCTTTTTCGCCTTTTAGGTATCCGTAAGCATACATTCCATGTATCAAAACGGAAATACTTTTAATACCTGCTTCTTCACCTTTTTCTTCATCAATAACTTCATATTTATAACCTTTTTTATCAAAGTATCTGAAATACATACGGGCTAACATACTTGCCCAATCACAAGATTCTGTTCCTCCAGCTCCTGGATGTATTTCTAGAATTGCATCCTCTTTATCATATTTGTTATTTAGCAATATTCTTACTTTTAAGTCATAAATATCAGTGTAAAGTGTGTTTACACTACTATTTATATCATTATATATATCTTCATCGTAATTATCACTTATAAGATGCAATAATTCAATATTAGAATCAATATTATCTTTAAGTTTATTAAGTTTTTCGATCTTAGATTTAAGATCATTTAATTCACCTATGATGTTTTCACTTTTTCTTTTATCATCCCAAAAATTAGGCTCTAACATCATATTAGATAATTCATTAATTCTTTCTGTAGTTTTTTCTGGGTCAAAGCGACCTCCTTAACTCTTCAATATCTTGTGCATACTTATTATATACATTTAATAATTCATTTATTTCCATAAGCATCACCTTACCCTATATACCATTATACCATTTTTTTACTTATATATAAACAAAAAAGAATGGAAAATCCATTCTATTTAGTATAATCACAACTTGAACATTTAACTGTTCCTTTTTTTTCTACAAGCATATTTCCACATTTAGGACATTTTTCACCTGTTGGAATATCCCAATATGCAGTTTGGCATTTTGGATAATTGTTACATCCATAGAAAACTTTTCCTCTTTTTGAACGTTTTTCAACAATCATACCTTCGCAACAATTAGGACACTTGCAATATTCCTTTATTTCCTTTTTATCTTGTTTAATATATTTACACTTTGGATAATTAGAACAAGCAACAAATTCACCATATTTACCTTTTCTTATTACTAAAGGGCTTCCACATTCAGGACAATCTTCTCCTACTTTTTCAGCCTCTTTTTTAGGTAATTTATCAAAAGCTTCCTTAACAGTTGGCTCAAATTCCTTGTAAAAATCATCTATTACTTTATACCATACAGCATGTCCTTCAGCTATCTCATCAAGATTTGTTTCCATATCAGCTGTATACTTAACATTAATTAAATTAGAAAAACCTTCCTGTAAACGATCAGTTACTTCAATACCAATTTCAGTTGGTACGAATTTCTTTTCCACAACATTAACATATCCACGATCTTTAATATTTGTCATTGTTTGTGCATATGTACTAGGTCTACCTATTCCTAACTCTTCCATTTCTTTAATTAACTTAGCTTCAGTATATCTTGCTGGTGGTTTAGTAAAATGTTGTTCTTTTGTTATGTCATTTGCAACTATGACACTTGAGTTATAATTATCAAAATCCGGTAAAATTTTATCTTTCGTATCTTCATAGTCACTATATACTTTTAAGTATCCATCAAAAGTAATTATTTGTCCTGTTGCTTTAAATTGATAATTATTGTTATCTAAAATAACAGTTGTATTTAATGTTTCAGCATCTTTCATTAAAGAAGCTAAAGCACGGTAATATACCATATCATATAACTTATATTCGTCATTAGATAAATATTGTTTTATAGATTCTGGTGTACGATTAATATCTGTAGGTCTAATACCTTCATGAGCATCTTGAACATTATCATTTTTCTTAGTTTTCTTAACATATCCAACATACTCTTCACCATATTTATTTTTAATAAATCCCATCGCACTTTTAATAAACTCATCACTAATACGAGTTGAATCAGTACGCATGTATGTTATAAGACCGACAGTTTCTGTTCCTACATCAATACCTTCATATAATTTTTGGGCAACAGACATAGTCTTCTTCGCATTAAAATTAAGCTTATTTGAAGCATCTTGTTGCATAGTACTTGTTGTATAAACAGGTTTAGATTTCTTTTGTTTTTCTTTTTTATCTACACTTTCAATTTTAAAAGCTTTAGATAATTTTTCCATTATTTCATTTGCTTCTGTTTCTGTAGTTACTTTAATATCTTTATGATTATAATTAAATAAATCTGCTTCAAAATCATTAAATATACCTGTTATACTCCAGTATTCTTCTGGATTAAAAGCATTAATTTCTCTTTCACGATCAACAACTAACTTAAGAGCAACACTTTGTACTCTACCAGCACTAGTTCCGTTAGTTTTTGATTGAATTAATTTACTTAACCTAAAACCAATAATACGGTCAAGAATTCTTCTTGTTTCTTGACTGTTAACTAAATTTGTATCAATTTTACGCGCGTGTTTAAAACTTTCAGTTACAGCTGATTTAGTTATTTCATTAAACACAACTCTGTTATATTTATCATCATTTAATCCTAAAACATCATATAAGTGCCACGAAATAGCTTCTCCTTCACGGTCAGGGTCGGTAGCAAGATAAACATTATCAGCTTTCTTAACTTCCTTCTTTAAATCATCAACTACTTTTTTCTTGCCTTTTATTATTTCATAATCTGGTTTATAGTTATTTTCAATATCTACACCAAAACCAAATTTACCTTTTGTTGATAAATCTCTAATATGTCCTACTGAAGCCATAACCTTATAATCAGGTCCTAAATATGTACTTATTGGTCCTGTTTTATGAGGCGACTCAACGATTACAAGATTCTTTGCCATATGCCACTTCCTTTTGCTAATAAATATTTATACACTATATTTTATAGGTTGTCAACAATATCCCTATATATTATATACTGTAAAAAACGTTAAATTCCTTTTATTTATATTTATTTTATTATTTTTTTGATATAATAATAATAGAGGATGATTATTATGGAAGTAAAAGAAATATCAAAAGAAGAATTTACTAATTTTACTACTGAATATACATATTCTTCAGTACTTCAAACTTATGAATATGCTGAAGTTATGGAAAATCAGGGTTATAAACCATTATTAATGGGAATATTCGATAATGATACTATTGTTGGAGCTTCCCTAATATTAATCAAAAAAATTAAGGGATATCAATATGCCTATGCACCTAGAGGATTCTTAATGGATTATTCCGATAAGGATTACTTATTTAGTGTTACTAAGGAAATTAAAAAGTTTTTATCTAAAAGAGATATCATGGCTGTTAAGATAGCTCCACCTCTTATCAAAGATATATTAAATAAGGATGGTCAAGTGATTGGCATAAATCCAAATTTTGATACTTGTATGGAAAGTCTAAAAATAACAGGATATCATCATTTTGGATTTAATAGTGCTTTCGAAGCATATAAACCTCGTTTTGAAGCACTAATCGATTTAACAGCTAGTTATAATGATTTATTTAAAAACATAAAAAAAGAATACAAAACTAAGATTAGAAGTGCTGAAAAAAATGGTATTAGAATATATCGTGCTAATTCTAATGAAATAGATTATATTTACGAACAAACAAAAAGCAAATATCCAAGAGATCTTAAATATTTTCAAGATTCATATAAATTCTTTGGTGAAGATAATAAAATGGAATACTTCTATGCTAAATTAGATACATCTATCTATTTATCAGTCGTTAAAGGTGAATATGAAAACGCTGAAAATCAAGCTAATTTTTTAAATGCTCAAATACTTAAAAATCCAAAAGATAATAATAAACTATTATCTAAAAAAATGGAAGCTGATAAAAAATTATCATTAGCAAAAGAAAAACTAGTAGAGGCAAATCGTATTGCTTCAGAATATCCAAAAGGACTAGTGCTAGCTTCTATGTTGATAGCTAAAAATAGAACCGAAGTATATCTATACATGGATGGCTATGATGTTAAATATAAAAGTTTTAATGCTAAACATATTTTAATGTGGAAAATTATTGAAAAATATGCAAGTCTAGGATATAAGAGATTAAATCTTGGTGGAGTAACAGATATTCGTATTGAAAATGATAAATATAAAGGTTTAAATGAATTTAAAACTAATTTTAACGCATCAATAGTTGAATATGCTGGCGATTTTGAATTAATCATAAATCAAGCTAAATACTTCTTATATCGCCAATTAGGAGGAAAAAAATAGAAACAAATTACTTTGTTTCTTTTTTTGTTACTTTTTTACTTTCTTCTTTATTTAAAGCTGTAGATAAAGCTGCTAATAATAATATTATTACATAAGCGACAAATAATACTAATCCAGCTAATCCTACAAATCTATAAAAGTTTTTAAAATTATTATATACTCCAGCAAGTAATATTAATAGTGGAAGTGCTACTCCTAGAATATTAACTATTACAGCTAATCCAAATATACCTTTTACTACTTTTTCTCTATTTCCAACTTTATTTTTAAATAAACTATTAAAAAACATATCCATCCTCCTGTAGACATTATACCATAAAAAAGAGTATTCATTGAATACTCTTTTTAAAATACTAAATTAAATTATTTAATGATTTCAGAAATGTTTCCTGAACCAACTGTTCTACCACCTTCACGAATTGAGAACTTAGTTCCTTGTTCGATTGCGATTGGAGCAATTAATTCAACTGTCATTTCAACGTTATCACCAGGCATTACCATTTCAACACCAGCAGGTAACTCGATTACACCAGTTACGTCTGTAGTTCTGAAATAGAATTGTGGACGATAATTTGTGAAGAATGGAGTATGACGTCCACCTTCTTCTTTGCT